>Ga0209367_1005225_pt1 | contig 18004 bp, 8 predicted proteins | sample WorMetLIZISLAND2_FD_187412 | JGI IMG/M metagenome (GOLD analysis project Ga0209367, IMG submission 187412) | Marine gutless worms symbiont microbial communities from Max Planck institute for Marine Microbiology, Germany - Olavius geniculatus... ... | reverse complement strand
GGGTAGGTGCAAACACGGTGCAATTATCTTTCACGTGGGCCGGATTGTAGTCAGTTTTGTCCCAAAATTCGTCGCCATGGCTACAGGGGTCGTCAGGGGGAGAAATTGAAATGACACCAGCGGATAGCCTGGCCCCGAAAATAGGGGAGTAAATGCAAACAGCGCTCAATTATCTTTCATGGGTGCCGAGTTACAGTCAGTTTTGTCCCTAAATTCGTTGCCATGTCAACAGGGGTCGGCAGAAAAAAAATTTAACGACACCTTCGGATAACCCGGACCCGAACATATGGGGAGTAGGTGCAAACAACGCGCAATTGGGCCTATCTTTTACGGGGACCGAATTATACCGCTTTGAAGTTCCCACAGGCCGCAATGCAAAATTTTAAAAATTGGGGGTAAAATAGGGGAAAGAATTATCAGATTTTTATCTCAAACAAACTCGATCTTACTTTCGGGCCCCAAATCACTGTGCAAAATTTCATCAAAATCGAATCAAAATTGCAACCGTAGGAGTGTTTAGAGACAGACTGACAGACTGACAGAATGACATAAGTGATATTATAATCTGTCCCATGCTGTGCTATAGCAATGGGACAGATAACGAGAAACTGGAAACTGGAAACATTAGCGTTACACCACCTTGTTTATAGGAAAGCTATAAACAAGGTGAATTAATGCAGAGATAACTACTGAGCCTAAATAATCTTTGCATTGGCGTCAACCTTTGGCACAGTAAACGGAGTTCTGATCTTCGCTCGGTTCGAAATGTTTACGCTGAAAATTGTCTCTGTGCGGAGACAATACACTAGATCTGTACTCGTAGCCTACACTGAGATGTGAGCGTCCCAGTCCTTTATACGTAGTTTGCCGGGTAAGGGTCGGCAGTAAATTTTTGCTATAAAACGTGCGTCTACGTGTACGTATGTCTGTAATAAAACTGCTCTCAAGTGTGTAGGTGGCGAGTAGGCCACAGACTCTTATGCTATACATCTAGAACTGTATGGATGGGGGCTACAGGGTTTTCTGTGGTCACAAGATCACACAGCGCGCGCGTCAATGACATGCTATGCTCCTGTACGTACGTACGTACTATACGGCTGTAATGCATAGCGCTAGATATAATGCCATAGTTCGCTGTCAAATAGTCAATCAGTGAAACGCAGCGGCGTGACGCACCACACTCTATTGAGTGGACATGACGACGCTAGAATGACGAAGGGGGCCTACTTTGCTGTGTCTTACTTACTACTGCACGGGCACTGACCGTTTACGTCAGTGACGTCGAGTAGCAGGGGCCTTTAAACTGCGCAAAATCGTTTTTTTGTCACAACGTCGTCAAATTTTCATCAACTTTGTCAACGTTTGGCACAAAGGCTACGGCGCATAAAATAAAGTTATGTGAAACGGGCCTATATATCCACCTCATCTAATTTGTGTCAACGCACTACCACGTTAAACGCAGATGCTCCAAATTGTTAGGCCGTATCACATTGCTCCTATCGGCGTTATCAACTCGACAGAAAACGGCACGTAATTAAACAATTTTGTGGTAATAAACACGTTGAAAATAGAAGACAACAAAAAGCTGAAGTTTATGAACTCAAAACACGTCTGATTGATAAGTGAGCACAGTTTGACCAGTCGATCGTTGATGCTGCTATCAACCAATGGCATCGTCGTCTTAGCGTTTGAGATCGTGTAGGTTCGCGGGGCACACTTTGAGCATAAATTCTTACGATTTTGAAACAAACAGACTTATAATTGGTTAAAAATTATCGACGTTGGTAGACATTGACGGCGTTCTGACAAAAAATTTTGAAATGCGTTTGCGGCCTGGACTCGGACTCCGGCCGAGACCTCGATGGGCAGCTTACTTACGAAGTGGTCGCGAGACCGTGACATGGTGAGTAAGAGACTGAGGCATTGAGAGTGAGACACGAGGCCAGCGGTCGTGTCTGGTTGTTTTTGTACGGGCAAATGAATCAGTGAACCCAGAGAGAGCGCTGTGACAGCAGCATTAGCAATAAGTTCAGCGATGTGCAACGGCATTCAACCTGAGCACTCGCGACGTCCATTCACCTGTCTGTCACGCGCTATACAGAGACTCCCTCCAACGACAAATACCGCCGCTACAACAATCACCCTGCAACAACATCCCCGCGACAAATCCTTGCTACCACAAAACCCCATATGACAGAACCTCTTGTCTGCAGCTGTATGCCAAATCGTTACAGATACTTTTTGTATATTTTTCTGTTTTACTAGAAAATTCGTTTGTGTTTTATTAGCGGCGGCGTTTGTGTCGCATGGGGTTTCGTCGTATCGAAGGAGGAAAGTTGTCTGTCAGTCACACGTACAATGGGCACACGCTCGGTTGAGTTGAATCTTTTAAGCGGTGTGTACCTGAGCACTTATTGCGTTGACACCCTGGACAGACATCTCACGTCCCCTCGCCAGCCAGCTAGTGTAACGTCACGGTAATCACGGTTGCCATGTTGGACTACTGCTACAAAAAAATTACGGTAGCATGGCCAAGCGGTTTAAGGCATCCGTCTCTTCGGGGGCAATTGGTTCGAATCCTGCCAAAATACTTTAGGTGTCTTGGTGGCGTAAGGGTATGGTGACAGACAGTGGCGTCATTTCAGCAAATCGTTCGGGTGGTCTTGGTAATCATTGGGGTCTCAGTCTATACATAACGTATTGTTCTTGCAGCAGTAACACTGTTTTAAAGGTGCGATTTACAGAGAAAAATAAAATCATAAATTCTTGGGGTCCGTAGACCCCTCAAGCCCCCCCCTAAATGACGCCCATAATGTCGGAATTACGATCGTGAGGCCGTGGGTTCGACTCCCTGTCGGGTTGCTATCAAGTGATTACTACTTGGATGGGTGATTGTCTGCGGACCGGTAAACCGTTTTGATATATAGCCAACACCAAAGTCAACTCAGCCTTCTATTTTTCCGGGGCAGGTAAATCGAGTATTGGCCTGTGTGGCTAAGGTTAAGGCGGAGCGCGTTCACCTGTGTCGTGTGGCAGGTAAAACTGTGTGATCTCTTATGGCAGGTAGCGCTCCGTAACTCTGCGACAGGTTCCCATAAACAAATATACACCACCTTTAACCTTTTAATTATTACTGTTGACAGCCCTTGCAATCTCCTCGCATGCTGCCTAAAATACGGCTTTGGTGCTTGTTTGCTAAGTTCTGGGCGATTTTTTGGCATCTCTGGGCATCTATTAGCTCAAAAAGTGGCAAAACGTCAGACAGTCATCGTGGTCTGGGATTCAAAGGCGAATGCCACTAAGTCTCTCTCGGTCTATTGAAAATTCTGGGTTAAAATATCGCCAGCCAAGGGAACCAAGTTGGACACGGCCCGCCGCGGTATCAAAGCTCTTAGATGTCGGGTGCCGATACGGACAGACATACGAGCATTATACACGTACTTGATGGATGTGACACAAAGCATGACGTCAGTAATTGCGTCACATTCATCAAGTAGCGGCACTATTCACCTGTACCACCCCCTTCTCCCCGGTCACGCACCGACTACGCATGCGCGCAGGTGAACGCACGCCATCGTAAAGGGTCGTTTTCGCACAGCGCAACGTCTTCCTATCAAAGTGGACTGAATTATTAATGTCAGTTCGATTTCAGTTTATTTTAGTTCATTTTTGATGAAAACGAGGCTCAATTTTAAAATACATTTTTAAATATATTTACATACATTTTTATCCGGTTGCAGGCTGTTATTGTGAAGAGCTATAATCATGTGTTTGATGCATTAATTGTATGCGTGTCAACTGTCATCACGAGAGTGTCTACAGGCATGCCCCCAAAACAAACTACCTCCTAGGACAGAAGCCCCTTAAGACATAACCCCTTCCCTCCTTCGGCAGGGTGAGACAGATAGTGGGACTATGGACTAAAAGTTCTGACAGTCACGCGAAAAAAAACTGTGCCAGTGTTATTTTTTTGAATAACTCTGTAAAACTTTGGCCGCTTTTAAGAATTTATTGTTGGCCAACAACATTACAAAAAAATTGACGTAAATGGCTGTTTTGCCCACTTCACTTAAACACTGTTGCTACACTACCTTGTGAAATGCAGAACTCGTAGTTTGACCAAAGTTTAAGACAGTTAAAAGGTTACAGTTAACGAAGGTTTCACGGCGTTATTCAACAAATAAAACTGGCGCAGTTTTTTTGAGACACAACCTAGTCTAAATGCAAACGTTGAATATACGTAATGAAAACTATTAGTTTCAGCCGCAGCAACAGTTCTGTGCAAGCAAACAATGCTGATGATCAAAGTCTATGCACCACGCAGGCCCGACAGACAGACAGACAGACAAACAGACAGACGACTTGTTGTCGTCATGTGCTTAAGTGTCAGAGTCTGTCCGCTGTCAAACTGTTAGTCAAAGTGCAACTTGAACTTTCAAGCAGCATACGTGATGTTGCCGCTCATTGTACGCGACAATAAGGGCGACGGGAAAAAAAACTGCAGTCGTAAATGCACAGAAAAACTTCTGGCTACCTTCGAACGTTTGGCCGTCGTTGATCACAGCGAATTTAGAGTGTCGGACATTCGCCGAACTGACATTCGCCCGCATGGACATTTTCCCGTATGAACTATGGCCTGCTACCGCAGGGGCGGACTAACGTCCGTACCACAATCAGTGACAATAGCGTTAGGGCGCCCCATGCCGACTTCAAAATCTAAACCTACGCACGGTCTTGCCTCCTGAGAATTCGACTCAGCGCCGTCTCGCAAGTTTTTGGCAGAGTTTACTTATTACGTTTTTACGCAGTACAACTTTTTGTGCGCAGATGCTCTAGATTTACTGTAAACCTTGTCCTAATAACGAGCTAAAAATGTTAAAAGTATTTAATTTCTTTATTGCATCGATTAATAACATTAGCTAGCTGATTGAGATTTTGTAGTTAATAGTATTAATATATTATTAAACTTCAGACTTTGCTTAACAGAGATGGAATTGCATATGATTACGTTGTATAATAGATTTATAGTATGAAAATTATGTCGCTGTTGTTTAAAAAATAAAACCAAAAACTAATGTGCTATTTACAGCGCAATGAACAAACTTCGTTATTATGCCTTTAAAAACTATTAATTAACTTAACGCACAGTGTAAACTTCTGAATTACATCGTTGTGGCAAACATTTAGGCCTACAGATAATATTTACAATATTAGTAGTATTACTGATCAACAACGCAATGAACAAACTTCGTTATTATAAGTATAAAAAATAATAAGCTAATGCACTTTTGCGTATTTCGCTTAAATTAGGCCTACATAAATTCCATAGGTTTTGTAACTTCAGAGTGACAAAGTGACAAGTTCACAATGCATGCTACAACAACGCGTTTGTGTGTCTTTTCAGCAGAATTTTGGCCAATACGGGCTATTGCCCTACTCTGAGTCCTCCTCCGCGATAGCAAGCCATGGTTCATACGGGTAGTTGCCTGCACGGGCAATTGTCCGTGCGGGCGGATGTCAGTGTGGACGATTGTCCGTTCCCCCGAATTTATGGGCACGCTAGCAGACACACGGCGTTAACGATGTGTAGGCCTCGTCTACGGCACGAAGACCCAACTGTTCACTGTTGACTAGATTTTGTCCAGTTCTTTAGTTTATTACTTTTGTACTGTTTTTCTTAACCAAAATTAGTTCTGTTAGGCCTATATAGTTTACTGGACCAGACGACACAGTTCGTCCAGCCTCAGACGTAGGCTTAGTGATATTTATACTCGTAATAATAATGATAATAATAGCAGTAGGCCTAAGCTTTTTTCGCTGTCATTTATTTTTTATTTGTGCATTGTTTTGTGTTTAATGTCAGTTGTCAGTGCTTTTATAGAGCCTTGCTGTCCGGCCCAGCTTGTTATCTCCGCCAAGGTTAATTAACGTAGTGAACATTGAAGGAGATTAAGAGATTGGTCGTTCTGCCCGTCGTTCCGTGTGTGAGAGTGTGTGTGTACATGTACTTTGAGGCGCCATACATGTATCTCCATAACGGTGCCAGATAAACAGGGAGACAATTTCCGGCTCTCTTTCTTATCCTTTTTCTTTCCTTGTTGTGGGGTGTAGTTGTAGCTGTAGGCGTAGTAGTAGTTGTAGATCTAGTAGTAGTAGTAGTGGTGGTGGTGGTAGTAGTAGTACTAGTAGTAATGTTTAAAACATTTCACTTGGCGGAGATATGCACTCTCACGAGAACCTTTTAATTTGCCATGTTACTGTTCTTAATCATTCTGATATCAAAGCGGATAATTATGGAATAGAAAATAAAAATAAAAAACAACAATAATACGATTTCTATTGCGCCCTAAAGTCTAACAAAAAACCCAGCTGTCGCTAGGATAACCGATCGTACTGGTTGTCAGTGACCTTCAAGGTCAACCAAAGTCGATGATTTTCATGTCATTTGAAAGTCAATATGCGACTTTCTATCAATGATCAATAGCAACGTAGGCCTTATCTCGCACCGTTTAGCCACAATATCGCGTAATGGCCTTCAAGGTCATCCAAGGTTAGTGATTTCCATTTTGTCTGACAGGGCGTATGCCACTTTCTATTAGTGATCAATAGTAACCTAGACCTTATCTTGCACCGTTTAGCCACAATACATTCGTGACAGACAGACGGACGGACGGACAACACCACGTCAGTAGCTCGAGAGTTAAAACTTAAGTGAGGTAGGCTAAAAACTTAGAGGCAGAAGACAAAAAAGTCGTCTCTACTGTAGTTGTGCAGTGCGTACCGAAACGAGCACCAAAGTAATTTGGCAAACGGCGGAATCGCTCGTTTGTATTCGCCAGACTGACAGTGACGATTTGGCTGCAATTTGCAGTTGCGTGTTCTGCCTGGCGGTTTGAACCCTCAAACCTTTCTTTTCCCAACTGTGGCTGCAAATTGGCGTCTAAATCCGCCGAACGGTTTAAGCAAAATGCACGAATGTGACAGACGACAGACAGAGGACCGACCACGCTATGGAGAAATGTCTAGCAATAAGCGAAATCGCTTGCGCTGCAAGACGCGATTTTGTCTTAAAATGGAAACGTTCAGTGAAAGATTGGAGTTGCAGAAACGCTGGAGTTTCTGTATGAAGGTGCACGAAGTACAGTTGCGGAGATCATTTGCGGACAAGCTCATCATTTCGGCTATATATACGAGGCATCAGGAGGGTTCAAAGCTTAGTCTTCATCCAACGCAACGCACGAAACGCGTACGCCTACTTTTTCAGATGCAGGCGAGTGGCGACGCAAGAAAAGTACGCACAAAGTCGAACAAACACAATAGACGTATGCAGCTGACGCAAACGACGCTCCGGCTAGGATATAAACGATGTTCACTGTGTCCCAAAAACAAACATCCCAACATTTTCGACTGTAACTTGAAAACCAATTATCAGATTTTGATAATTCTCGGTAAGAATATTCCTGATACAACTTGCCATCAAATGACCATTTAGTTTCCCACCTCACGTAATGTATGCTTCTGCACTACCTAAGAAAGGCAGATCAAACTAAATATATGTTCAAACAGAAAACTCGAAAAAACATCCCCGACATTATCGATCGTAACTTGAATAACTAGAAAGCAGTCATAGCCCGCATACCTCCGCCAACGCCATGTTATTCGCCAGGTGGCAGCACCATATTCGGTTTAACAGCGGTTTCCCTTATGCCCCTTTTGAAGCAATGGTAACGAAAACTTCAAAGTGATCCAGAATCCAGGATTCCTTTCGGATCATCGCCAAAATTGAAACACTGGTAGCTTTTGCCATTCCCGACATTCCCAGAAAATTTCAAAAAGATCCGTCCATAACTTTTTGAGTTTTTTTTATCTTGCTGACACACAGACAGACAGACAGACAAAGTCTGGCAAAAACATTACCTCCTTGGCGGAGGTAAAAATTAGCAGAGTTTAGTAATATTTGGCAGAAATATTTCTGACAAAACTGGCTATTAAATAGGCCTAAATGTTTTAGTTTTCACCTCACCCAACGTCTGCTTTTGCACTACCTTGAAAAAGCAGACCATGCATAATACGCGTTAAAATGAATGAAAAAACGTCAATAAATTCCATCTGTCCTAATCTATGGGCCCCAACAGCACGTCTATTAGAAGGTTTGACTGTCATGCAGCAGTGTGTCTACCAGATAAAGTTTAAAAATGTTTGTGAAGTCAAGAAGCGACTGGTACAGCCTGGATTGGTCTGGAGCAGAACATTATCGATACTGCTATCAATAAATGGAGAAAGCGTCTCTTTGCCTGTATTCGCATAGTGGGCCAACATTTTAAGCAGTTTTACTACAGGCAGTTGAAAATGGATAACTGGATCAATTGTCAGCCACAGTGTCAGAAATTTTGCTTCAAGACCAAGACTAAGACCAAAAAGGCCCTAGTTTATTTTTGTATTCGAGTAACCTCGAAACCAGGATGGCCTTGAGAACTACATGTACATCACTGGATAAATGTCGCGTAACGTTGGTTTACTTTGATCACTAGATGGAGTGTCTTGGAATGTGCAGCAAGCGAAACACACTATCCCATTTATCCCGTACGTATACATGTACATTTATGCATTCGTTCAGTCATTGTGCCGCTGCGTGTCATGTCCACTAGACCGAGACAATTTATGCCCTCCAATTCGCCGCTGCTATCAATTAAGAAACTCCGTCACGTATTGTAAGCAATAGGGCTAAGTTGTTATTCGTCGCTTCGCTTCAGTAACACACATAAATACGTATAGGCCTATACGGAGACACGATAGCCGACCGTTACTTAGCCCTAACCCTCTTTCGCGAGCGGTGGGTCAAAAAACTAACACCTAATCAACTAGAAATTTGGGGCAAAGCCCAACGTGAGTCCGCCCGGCGCCCTAAGTCCGACTGGGGGAAAATTATGGGTGGGGGTAAAATTTCCCCGGCATCAAAGTCACGTGGCCCGTACTCAAATGCATTGGCATACGCCGAACGCGCATTGTCGACTTAGGGTAGGTCAACATGAGCGCCTATAACTTTGTTCGTGGTGGACGGAATTTCACAAAATTTTTTTGGTTCAACGGAAAAAGGATCCTTCTCGTCAACGCCCTTTAGATGTTGTCGCTATCTTCATCGGTTTCAGAGATATTCGCGGTCAAACTCGAAAGTTGTCGTAAAATGTACTAAATTTTGGACGTTTTTTGTTCTCTCAAATTTTAAGGGGGGCGGTGCCCCCAAATTTCGTACTTGCGTTAACACTACAACCTAGAGTCGCGTCAAGTGCCAAAGTTTCGTCGGGCCACACCCCCTAACTCCGAAGTTGTAAGCGCTCGTTTATTGCATTTTAAGCCAATTTTTGACTCCCCTTTGAAAAAAGTTGTAAGGGAAGCCGCCGTCTCCAGTGGGGGGTGCGCTAGTAAGAGTTGGTCATTCTCTAGCGCGTGTAAAAATTTGGGGGCGCAGCACCCCCTAGGGGCCGAAATACGGTCTTCCGAAAAATGCGCTTTAGGGGGGTACGATTTCACATCTAAATCTCTAGCGGAGTATTCTCATTTCGCCTAATAATCCGTAACCCTAACTATAACCCAGATCATAGCTTTGCGCCCAAATTCTTAACCCTATCCCTAGCCTCAGCCACAAGCGCAGGCATAATCGAATTAGCGACATTTTATTAGGCGAAGTGGGTGCACACGCAATGAGCAGGGCTGCCAAATTATCATTGCCACCAATGCTTCTCTCTCCTTTACTCCTCTCTGTAGGGCCTCTAAGCCCGTTGAGAGGGGGGATAAGAAGGGAGGGGTAAGTTACCCCGGGCCCTGCGACGCTTGATGGGCTCTACCGTCGCACAAGAATATAAAGTAGGCTCTTCACCAGAATGCGCCATTAAAACTTTAAAAAAAATTTCTCCCCAAAGGGGCCAGCAAGAATGTTTCCCCAGGCCCAGCTTGGCTCTCGACGAGCCTGCCTTCCTCCCGGTCCTCTCAGTTTTCCCCCTTTTCTCCCTTCCCACTTGTTCCCATCTCTCTTTCCATTCCCCTTCCTTTTCTCCCCTACCCCTGCGTTTTCTTCCCTTCCTGGCCTTAAAAGTACGACCATTGAAATACATGCAAAGTTGCAAACTCGTGTTTACTGGAACTTGTATACGGGTATTCGTATTCGTATCCGTATCTGTATGAACTACGAACGCAGCCTCTATCACACCTCACACGATAGTGTGAGTGTTGTAAAAACTACCTTCGAAGTCTATGGGAAAGTGCAAACTTTGACCTTCAGCCAACCAAAAACCCCTGAACCGATCGTTACCAAATTTAAATGGCGTGATTACGTCGTGGACCCCTACCACCAAAAAATTGGGCTTAATTCGGCCAGGGGATTTTGCTCCCCATATAGGTGAAATATTCACCCCTTCTGTTTGAAATTTACTACACTTTTTTGGTCCTTGAACTCGCCTACAGGCGAGTCCGTTAAACCGATTTTTACGCTTAATACGTCAAATGACGCGGTTCTGCGCAAGAAAGTGCCTTTTTAATGTTACAAAATAAAAAAATAATTTTTGACTTATTTATTCGAAAAATCCGAAAAAATTACAATAGCGCCTATAAGAAAAGTTTAAAAATTCTTTAAGCTGTCATAACTTCCGTTGTGTGCAAGATAGAGTCGTAATTTTTGGTTCTAGGACATAGTTTTCAGGGTCGGCCTAATTAACGGTGACATTTATATTTATCCACGGTTGACCCCCGTTGCCATGGCAACGAAATTTGGGATAAAATTGGCTATAACTCGGCTTGCGTAAAAGATTTGTGCGAGATTTTTGCGCCTATAGGGGGGTTTTCGGGAATGGGCCATCAAATGCTGTCAATCGCATTTTTCCCCCGACCGATCCCCGTTGCCACGGTAACGAAATTTGGAACAAAATTGGCTATAACTCGCTATAAACTGTTAAGTTTTCTTTACATATATCTAGGTAAAGGGTCTGGTTCGACATTGTGATCTCCACCAGCGGGGAAGTTTGACGAAGTTCCTATAAAAACCATTTGAAAATGCATTATTATTTTATTGCGTATTTATTTATTATTTAATTTCCAGATGGCTGCACCGATGCTGTCGCGCGTCACATAAGCATTGTTCAAATTACCTGTTTCTTTGAATGGTAGCGTACATAAAGTTTCAGGAAAATTTTTAGTGTAGGCCTATTAGAACTTTTCGTTACAAATAGGCGCCAAGTAGGGGCCTATCGAAACGTTAAGATCGAGACGCCGCAGGTGTCGTGGGGGAAAATGGCTATTATCCAGTCGACTGTCCACTGTCCACTGTCCAGCCTTGATTGCATGCTTAAACAGATTTTGACAAACGTAGACTACATTGGTCAATTCGTCGAAAACCATGTCAGTTCAGTTCAGTTAGGTCGCTGTGTACGCGCCTTAAAATGTGAACTTTCGTTGCATCTCACGTTTCAACAAATGGCTTTTACCGTAAATTTGACATCTATACGAAATCACATTTCCTATCACAACTAGGCTACATCTCAAAGTGCTTCGAAACCGAGTTTGAGGTGAGAAACCTAAAGTAATTAAACAGTGTACTTGTTTCATCGTCGCATTCTGATGTAGTTAGGCTGCTATTATAGGCTCTTAAAGCGTGTACAACGCGACCAAAATGAACTGAACTAAAATTAGGTCTGTGTCAGTGCAGTTCAGTTGACTTCTGTCGCCTATAAGGGGTTAAAGGCGCCGCTAGTGCTACCTGGGGTAGGCCTAATAAAAACTAGACTCGTGGAGAAGATACTGCGGTATAGGCACTAGCAATCAGCACCGTAACAGCCGGAGAGGGGAGGTTAAAATGGGGGTACAATGTTAACGTAACGGTGCGGTGAATGAAACACGAGAGGCCTGTGAAAATATGTGAATGATGAATCATCATACAAGGCTGTGACGTCACAAGTTCGACTGCTCAATGTTGAAGAAATGATACTCAGGCCCAAAACAATTCCTATGTTTCCGGTTGCCGTCCATAACTAAAAAACATGCGTCTGTATTATTTTTATTGGCCCTCAAAATATTTTTGCGGTTCTTATTTAGTTTATTTGTACAATTTTACTGAGTGAAAAATACTGCTTGCATCTAGTTTGTTACGCTAGTTCTCCAAGGTCATGGGTACTATACAGTGTGTTAACTTGTTTTTATGAGATTTTGTGTAATATTACGTAACTATTTAAAAATCTTTTCACCCTCGATTTTTTCATTGTCTGCAACCGAACGCACAGCATTTTTAAAGCCTCCTCATGCACTCGATGTCGCCCATTAGTTGACGTCACTGTTTGATTGCCTTGTCAATGACACGTTGCTCCAGGCTGCAGGCCATACCATGCAGCAATCAGGCGCCGCTTCAGATCAGCAACGTCGAGTGTGAGCGACACTTCGAACATATAGGCATATGCTGTGATAATATGAACCAAAGTCAACTCAGCCTGACCATCCCTCCGTGTGTAGGCGCAATGAGTAGCAGCGATATCTAGAACTTAACAGGCACTCGCGATTCACTAGTCCGTATCCATTGTCTGGCAGTGTAAAATGGTGTTTGGCTGAGGGCTCAGGAAACGGAGATCAGCGCCGTCCTATGAGCTTTATGGCTCGGTAGGAACTTAGGCATATGTTTTACGTGGTAACGCGTTTGATTCGATCAACGAAGTTACTCTACGCCGGGCCGGATTAGTACTGCGATGGGTGACTGCCTGCGGGCAGGTAAAGCATCTCGGCATGTAACCAGCCGCCTAGGTCAACTCAGCCTTCCATCCCTCCGGGGTAGGTAAATCGAGTACCGGCGTATTTGGCTGGGGTTAAGGCGGAGCGCGTTCACCTGTGTCGGGTGGCAAGTAACAGTGTGGGATCCTATACGGCAGGTGACGACGCTCCGTTGCTCTGAAATGGGCTTCCATTAAGAGCTATAACACCACCACCACCTTTAATATAAACAAGACATTTTGTAAAGACCAAGACCAACACTTTTCACGCAGCATCAAATGTTTTAACGTTTGATCTACACGTGTAATGCACATATGCAGTGAACCTGTATCAACAGCAGGTAGGCCTATACCATCAAAGTCTGTGAAGTAAATTATATGTAGCTGCAATACAGGCCCTCAACTGGAAAAATAAAACAACTGCTAGAATGAGAACTGCCGGGTGCCGGGGTGTCGATTGCTGCAGATCTAGTACCAGGTACTGTGCATAGTGACGGCAATCCCGAGATTGTCTACCCGGTAGCATATATCGAACGTTCACACTGAAATTGGCAATGGGCTCGTTCTTGACCAATTCCAGTGCGCCCAACATAGGCCTATTAAATTCACACCAGATCACAGGCAGTAACAGACGTTACAGCATGAAGTGGTGTTTCATGCCACATATCACATTCACAGGTTTCACAGCTCTGTCATAAGTAAGTAAGCAGAGCACACAATCACGACAACAAACATTTTATTATACTTCTTCATCTGCAGGCAAAATCAGCGGTGTCGTGAGTTAAGAAAGTGCGAGGAAGCAGAAAGTTGCAATTTTTCAACAGGCATCAGCAAATTTCCGACCAAGCATGGAAATTACTAAAGGTGCTCACAATTTTTTACCACTATATTCCCCCAAAATGCGGACCTTCAGCCTCAAATCTTGTATCGTTGGAAGACAATTCGTCGATAGGCTACAATTTAGGCGGCAACTGCCCACTGCCTTCTCCCTTCCGCCGCCATGACACCACTCAGAGAACACATTCAAACATGCCATCGCTTTCTGATAAAGCAATCAAACCACTGGGGAAAAAACTGTCAAACTCCAATACGGTGATTGTTTAATCATCTACTAACAGGAAAGTATTAATGACTACACAAGAGTATTTGACGTTTGCTGCATTCTTTCACTATGCTGGCACGGAAAATTATGCTAATATCTAATGCTTGATGTTCATGTAACAGTATAAGGAGGGGGGAACGTTGTGCATGTTTGTCAAGAGAAAAAACAAAAAGACTCTACTACAAATGTAAATTAAGTGGGTCCAACAAAACACTGCACCGGACCGCACCAGACGTCTGGTGCGGTTAACCCTACCTGTAACCGTAACCCTAACCATACGGTGTGGTCCACTGCAGTGTTTCGTCAAACTGAATTAAGTCACACATCATAGTTTGCTTCATCGCATAATGTTAACATGTCTGTATACTCTGTAACAAATGCTGCTGCTAAATATTTATCAGGCATTGTAGGCGGAGTCAAAAATTCTGATAAATATTCCTGCTCTGTCTGTTTTTTGTTTTTTAACCCATGGTACCAGTGGTTTTGAGCTGCGATAATAGCAATTATTTAAAGTTTTCTGTGTAGAGAAAAAGAGTCATTTATCTCCGTAACCCTCTCTGAGATGGGATGGATGGAAACAATGGATCAACTAGGGTATGATCTATGCGACGGTGGTGCAAGAGTCAATCGCCGGTTGAGTTTGCTGCAGAGATGTTTCGGCAACTGTGAGAACTGAGACTGCAACATCTCAGCGTAGACATTGACTGCAGTCAATGACAACCTGAACGCATATACACATCACTTTACATACTTCACTGCTCGACTAAAGTGTCATCCATAAATGACGTCACGCTCACGCGGTGAGAGGGGGGGTTCACATTATTGTGACGATGTGTGACATAAAAGAGAGAAGGTTAAAGGTATTGTGACGTCACACACGTCACATCTATGAAAAAGCACAATTGGGACAGCCAAATTCACGTCAGCAACTCGCAGTTTGTTGCAGGATGAGCAGGCCTAAAACATTCCAGAATATTGTGCTTAATTTCAAATTTTCTGCATAAGGTTGACAGCAAGTAACTTCGATAACAGACATAATTCTTCATGTATAATAATTCAGATACGCTGAAACTCATCTCTGTAGTGTACACTACAGGTTGCCAGGTGGGGGATAGACGTTTGTGACATCATATTTGATGGAGGGTCCAGACTAGTGTAACGAAATGTGATAAGGGGAGTTGGAGAAAGTTAATTTTTCCTTAAAATCGTGTGACATCATTTAATTATGACAACAATCACTCACTCGGTCGATAGTTCGGTTGGTTAATCAATCACATGCATATTTAGATCTGGTACTGACAACAAAATCAAAAGTGAAAATATCAGACATACTACCAACATGGAAGAGATTGACAAAATGTCGGATCTATAGACCTCAGATATGATCGCAAATGCTGCAAATAACATGGGAAAAAGGTAAACAAACTGACCGTAATAGTGACGATGGTTTGATTTGAACACTGAGAACTGTGTTAGAGTGAACCTGTATATAAGCACATACACACATGTATGCAATTGTTGTAGTAATAGCAGTAGTAGCAATAGAAGTATGCACGTGCATAGACATCAGCCCTATAGTTAATAAGCCCTACATTTCATGTATAACAGCAACACATATCAACTTTTTTTCAAAGTTATTTCACAAATACATTTAACAAACGGTCCATCCCGAGCCACAAAGCCCACAAGGTGGCACTGATATCCATTTTTAGCACTCAGCCAGACACCAGTTAACGTTGCATGAATGACCACGGATATTGTACGTCATACAATTATAATGTGTGACTCCAAGTCAGGTCGCTATCAAGTGGATGGGTGATTGTCTGCAGACCAGTAAACCATCTCAGTATATAACCAACACCAAGTCAACTCAGCCTTCCATCCCTCTTCAGTAGGTAAATCAAGTAGCCGGCCTGGCTGGCTGGCTCATTCACCTGTACTGGGTGGCAGGTATTACTGGGTGATCCCACACAGCATGTGACACTTCAAAGCTCTGAGATGCATTACCTTATGAAGTGAGTGAGTAGTTTCTTAATGGCACATCAGCACAAAATAGGCCATTCAGTGCCACACATGGTTAAAATTAAATATTAAATATAAAAAACTTACCAGTTTACATCACTGTGTAAGGGCGACCAAGTCACACATCCAAAACAGCAGAAATCATTTTACTAGGACACAGAGTGATAAAACAAACTGGCTGCCTTTACAAACCATGTGACATGACCCCATTTAATGTTTTCCACCCCGCATTATCCCATAAGCCAGTAGAGGAGAGTAGCCTAAATTGGAACGGTTCCTTGATTGGAACACTTCACTTACTCAAAATCTATAAGCTGCTTACTGAAAGTGAAGAATAATTAGTACTCTACGGTGGTTTCGCTTTCGATTTTTAGGTAAGTATGGTGTGTGTTATCGACTCGATTTGCAGTTGATGACGAATGTTGATTTTTGATTGATAGGCCTACGACCTCAAATGCAGCACCAGTAGTGAGGATGGCACACGCCGTATTTGCGAAGTGACTTTGTAGTCACTAATGCTGTGCACATTGGATGTTTTTCGGTGTCGGGTATATGAGCGATAATGTGATGTAAACAACGGCTGTGCTGCCGTGATTTGTGAAATGTGTTTAAATTGCGCTGAATGGAACAGCTATAGTTTCCCTAATTGGAACAAAACGCTGAGTATGTTCTGTTTAAGGAAACTTGCTCATATTATTGCAACACTGCTCAGACATGGCTGTTGAGCTGTATTTAACCCACTTTTGGTTTAGATATGCCAAGCAACTGAGTCAGTTGACATCTATTTCACAACTAACAGCTGTTAAGAGCCGGAAGAGATTTTGTTCCACTTTAGGCAACTTCCGTTGTGCACATTAATTAAATAGATTTTTTTTGTTGTTACCTGATTTTTTTGGAAACAAAGTTGAACCTCTTTTGGAAGACTGGATTCAACTTTGTTTTCAATTTGACTCTTTTAGCTACAGACCAGCAGTACATTTTAATCAGCTGGAAAACATTTGTATCACATTTGCATTGACTATACGTTTATTAGCTTAGGAGATAATGCTGGAGTGGAAAAGGTTAAATGGGGTCACGTCACATGGTTTGTAAAAGCAGCCAGTTCGTCATTCTATCACTCTATGTCCTAGTAAAATGATTTCTGCTGTTTTGGATGCAAGACTTGGTCGCCCGTACACAGTAATGTAAACTGGTAAGTTTGTTATATTTAATATTTGCTGTTTTATTAGCAAATTAAATTGTAAATTTGTGAGTTAAAAGCAATAATGTGACCAAACCAATCACATGACCAATTAACTCGCGGTGGGTGACTTCCTATAGATGGTCTATTGTAACCATGCATCTATCTTGCACCATTAGGAAAATATGGGGCCTCAAAGATAATGGGGTCACAACTTTGACCTTTTGGGGTCACGTGACGTCATCGGTCACGTGACCATTCGACTCAGCATATGTGGTTTCCTATTGGTGGTCCATTGTGACCATGCATATATCTTGCACCGTTAGGGAGATATAAAGCCTCAAACTTGCATTTGCCATGGTTAAAGGCCAAAAGTTCACTGTCCATGCGCCGTGTCACATGACCTGTAGGCAGGTGGTCCAAAATAATTGCATATTTAAAATTCCCGAGGCCACATTGCCTATTCACTATGTCACTCTGGTGAGGCTACAATGATGATTAAGGGTAGTTTGTGGATGAGCATCTCCATTGTTAAGCATTTTCAGTTGTATTTAAGTCCGAAAATGGGCCTAAAATTTTCGGTTTTTGGGAGATTTAAAGAAAAAAATATGAAAGATGAATGTTGAGACCCCCTAGGAAATCAATCCCCACCGAAAGACGTCATCCAGTGCAAAAAATGTGGCAATACTCCCAAAAATGTGTTCTCCAGAGCTTGGCAAGAAAAGTAAAGAAAAAATAGCCCAGTTGAACATTATATTTCACCCCTTTGCCCCACCGACCCCGCTGGGCCGATTTGTACCATTTTTGGCACGTAGGGTCAGACCACCGACGTAATCATCCAAGTCAAATTTTAAGTCGATTGATTCAGAGGTTTGGAGGCAACGGGTGCTCAAAATTTGGGGTTTCCCATTGACTCTGATAGTCGCCCTTACAACAGTGTTACGCACTACCGTG
>Ga0209367_1005224_pt1 | contig 18004 bp, 18 predicted proteins | sample WorMetLIZISLAND2_FD_187412 | JGI IMG/M metagenome (GOLD analysis project Ga0209367, IMG submission 187412) | Marine gutless worms symbiont microbial communities from Max Planck institute for Marine Microbiology, Germany - Olavius geniculatus... ... | reverse complement strand
CCCCCCTATTTTTCACTGGGCAAACTACACCCTTAACAAAACATTGTCCCTAGAGGGAAAAAAAGCCCAAAATAAAGGGGAAAACTTGAGTCAGAAATTAAGGGGGACCTCAGTCCAAAACTGGGGGGGGAAGTTGCACCCGATTTTGATTCCTGATTTGGGGGATAGAAGCCACTGAACACTTAAGCATTTCACATAAGAACGATGTCAAACAGCTGCTGCTACTCTGGTGAAAAATCCCATAAAAACCACGCTGCCAAAACAACTGTCTGGCACCGACACTTACAGCCATCAATATGTGTTACAAGCAGACAGACGAACTTACAACTAAGCTGGCATGCACACACACTACCCAGATATCAACTCCACACGTCAGTGCCAATCCCAGAACCTGGCAAGCCGATACTTTTACAAAAAAACTTTCAGAATCCCCAAAACCGAAACCCAACAAAACCCACCAGGCTGAGCTTCTGTAAAAAACCGGGTTTCTGCAATCCTGACCAATGCCCCAATAACAATATACCAAGCAAGCTACCCTAGTCTTGACTGACACTGCCTTAACAGACTGAAATAACAGCTGGCTGGTGTATACTTAAGCCGCAGCAGCCAAGGAGATCAGTCAGTGATATAGTCAGCTGTGTGGAATGTGACGACTCTCAGCGACATCTTGGGTTAAGAAAGTAGACAGGACAGGAAGTTGCACTTTGCTGACAGACACCGCAAATTTCCAATAGAATTCCAACAGACAGCTGCAGATCACCGACAAGGCACTACAAATTCCAAATCAACCCTGGAATTTCCCCAAAATGTGTGGCTGGCTTTCAGCCCCAAATTCTGCATATGCAACAAAAAATTTCTGACAAAAAAACTTTCCAACTGCCTAAAACTCTGAGAAGCAAATCACTATCCTCCCGCCGGGCCGCCACGACGCCACTGTTTACCCAGTACTGGCTCTCGGAGAAGATAGACAAAGAAACACAGATCTCATCAGATTACTGGGACCGAGGCCAAAACCAGAACCATGAAGCCAAGGTCAAAGCCGAGGCCAGAAGCATGAGGCCAAGACCGAGGCCATGGAGATGGCTCTTCAGAGTCTACTGAGTTTCGTGCGGTACGGCTGCGAGGTTGCCGTGAATCTCCGGCTGGTAGGTTAAAAGCACGATCATCACCCACAGATGCAGCAGGCCCTAGCAAACACAACAGAGACAGACAGACCTATGTAGATTATTGGAAAATACATCACCACATATGATTCAGCACATCAGCATCTTCACCGAGATTAGTGACCCTGCAATGTGATACTTCCGATTTCAGAATCTGCATTACAGGGTACGGCAAAAAAGTAGCCCCATAAAGTTTTTCACTGTTTCCTCAGCAACTGCTTAGGATTTTAATTTGAAATTATACAGCTTTATTTAGTGAAATCTTCTAGCTGCCAAATAAAATTTGATTTTGTTAAAAAATCACGAAATTTTTAACATGACCGCCTACCGATTTTCAGCACTAAAATGTTCAAGCGAAAAATGCTATTTAATTTTCAAAAACCCGGTTACCATGTTACCGCCGATGACATCACAGTGACGTTTTGATAAACAGTGATTTATTTTGTTTATAAATTATCACTTAATAATCGTTCTTTTAAAGCAATCGCCGGCTGCCCAACGGGTTCATCTTTCAGCAAGTTGACGCGCCAGCACACACAGTGCATGCAGCGCACGGAATAGGCTGCGAGCCAACTGTCCAGATTTCATCACAAAAAACCAGTGGCCGCCAAATTGGCCAAATATAAACCCAATTGACTATCACGTATAGGGTGCAATGTTGGAGAATTAAAACAAAGCTGAAAACAAGCGCCAAACTCAAGGAAGCGCTTCAAGTTATCTGGAGCAACCTACCACAAGGACCGATCGACAAGACTGTGAAAGACTTCTCAAATTAAGTGACTGAAAGCTTGTGTTGGAGCTTGGAGCTGGCGGTGGACACTTCAAACATTCACAGTGACAATGGAATTCTGGTATCTGGTCATTAGTTAACTGTGTTGTTTCAGCGATGTTACTGACTTGGTATTGTAGCTTGAACATTTTTAATGCTAAAAAATGTTTAAAGGTTTATAACTTCGTCGTTTTTCAACAGAATCCAATTTTACTCGGCAGTTAGATGTAGAAGGTTTCGCTAAAAAGCTGCAAAATTTCAAACTGAAATTCCAAACAGTTGCTGAGGAAACAGCGAAAAACTGTAGGGGGCTACTTTTTTGCCGCACCCTGTCTATATGAAAGATAAAGATGAATCCAGACATCATTTTCTTGATCCCGAGATCCCCGATTAAAAAATTTGCACATCTGCAATCCATTTTTTGGGAATTAGGCTTACAGATTTCTCAGTATCTAGTACCCCTATAATAGTTCTACTAGACTTATTTCATCTGCACCGCAAGAATATTTTTTCAAAAACAGCAGTTAAGACACTGTATGGCTCACCATGTAAAGGATAACAAACACCCGAGCGACGGGATATCGACGAAGAAAGACACCAAGCCGAACGCTGTAACACACCAACATTCCATAAAGGAAAGCGAAGAAAATACAAAGCCCTTCCCGAGGCCCATGTGGCAGCGCTATCTCCATTTTCTTAGCCATCAGCCATCCACCAGTTTACAGTGAGCGGTGACCATGGATACGAAGGTAGTGCATCGCGTGGTGTGCCTGTTTACATTCCAGCTTTCACTGGTACTCACTGCGCCTCTCCACACAGTGATGGCCAGGCTGAGTTGACCTGGGTGGCTAGTTACATACTGAGATGGTTTGCCCGTCTGCTGATGGTCACCCACCCAATACTAACTGGGTCCGGCCCATATACTGCTGTTACGTTCCCAGCAGTTAGGCCAATGCCAAACTACACTGCTCGTAGACAAAGGCACATGCAAGTGAACAACAACAGCCAGGAGTAGAACCAGTGACCTCATGATCATTTCTCCGACACATTATCATTACACAACTAAGCCAGCCACATCAAGCCAGTTATGTAAACAACCCAAAGACCAATCACCAGCACTGGCACAGTTCCCCATGTTCCCAATTGCACACAGGCTAACAGAACATAATTGATATATAGCAGTAAAATGGTAACTTATTTGTTCATTCATTCATTTAACAGAAAAATGCACAATCTAAAAATATGCCATTAGTGTGCAGTCTTCCCAGGCAGGATTTTATCCCGAATAATTCACCACATTTCCCTGGCTTTGGTTCCATTCCCTGACAGCCGTCAAACTCCTTGGCATTTCCACATTTTCTGAAAAAAAGTCGCCATAAATCAAGTAAGAAAGCAAGTAAGTTAACGTTTACAGTGTGCCTAAACGCCAGCTGAGTTAAACTTGTTAACTATACCTAAATTAAATACTTGTCCGCAGACAGTCACCCATCCAAGTAGTAGCCACTCACCATCAAGTGGCTACTTGATGGTGAGTGACCAGACCAAACACTGAACCTATGACCTCTCAATCATAAGTTCAACACACTACCGCTAAGCCACCAAACCACGGTAACACGTTCATTAATGTACCTAAACTTGTCGATAACATTTGCGGCCATCTTCATGCGGCGCGCAACTCGACCATCGAATGGCGATTCACTCATGAAATCAGGAAGTCGTTGCCGGGCTGCAAAATACACAAATCACTTCCAAGAATAGTTAACACAGTTAACCAACTATGCTGACAAGTCAATAAGGCCACAATACAACATATAGTGACTTTACTTTATGACTAAGGTATACAAAAATGAATCAAAATGAATCAATTAGTTTGGATTAATTTTCTGAAAACAAATGATCTAAAAAATTTTAACTGGCAGCAGCCCTAGAATTTACACAGCATACCGACCTTCATCAGTGTCAGCAATGGTGACAGTTGTTGATGAAGCCCGCAGTGCAGAGGCCTCTGCTTCGCGATACTGCTTCTACAGCAGAACAAAACAAAACCCAGTGGATTTTTTGGGGTAAACCCATCCAAAAAACCCATCAAAAACCCACCCTAGGCTTTGTCCTATTTTAGTTTCTTGTCACACCAATAATGAAATATTTAATTATGGCTATGTATTTGAAACACTTAAACCTACAAATTTGAAAATATTGCCATATTTTAGTCGTGAGAAGCAAACAGAAACTCATATAAATCAACCAACTGAAAACAAGCAAAAATACCAACACCCATCAACTTCGGCCTTTTTACAAAAAAACCTACAAAATCCAAAAAAAAAATCTGAAACACGAAGAAAGCCAATAAAGCCAAAAAACCCAAAGGGTTGGATTTTATAAAAAAACAGGTTTTATGCAACCCTGTCAACCAAGTAATAATAACAGCAACAGCTACGACAATCTTTATGGTGCTGTCATCGTAGCAGTGAACTGCCACTGCTAGGGTTCACCCGGTTCATTTAGTCAGAGCAGCACGAGCGCCAGGCAGCTGCCGACCTTCGGACCAGGCCAATCGATCAGAACCTCAGATCCACCTGAACTGACAACTACAGAACTACACTCAGCTATTACTACTCAGCCCGAAAGCTCACACTCATTTTACCATCCCATGAAGGGTAGAAGGCTGAGTCAAGCCAGATCAGCCAGTGGATGAGAAACTCCACAGCCAGTGATAGTACAATAATAGTATTAATAATAAACTAAAACAACCAAAAAATAACATTCCATGCGGGCATTCCAGCTAAAAAACCAAGTAAACTCATCTCCCTACTCAAAGTTTCTATCATCGCCTGTTTCAGTATCATAGTCTTCAATGCACAGCGATAATAATAACAAGAAGCTCAGCTGTTGCTAGGATAGCCAACTGTACTGGTTGTCAGTGACTTTCAAGGTCATCCAAGGCCCTATCGCACACTGTTTAGCCACAATACATCCGCAACAAACGGACTAATGACAGACAGACAGACTACAACCATACCATAAGCTTGACTGCTGCGTAAGTTTGGTCGACTAATAATATTGATAATAAACAAAAACAGCAATAAAAAAGGAACAAATAAAAATAATAATGACCTCCACACGTTCCAGCTGAAGTCCAAGTGAACTCTTCTCTGTACTGAGAGCTTCTATCGTCGCCTGCTTCTGTATCAGGGTCTCCGTCAGAGAGTGAAGCCGGTTCTCAAGCTCCTCTTGACTCGATGCATTCAACGTCTTTGTTGTAAGCTGAAACACACAGTCACAGCATTATGATGACATATATGTGGCCATTCAGTGCACTGAGTATGTGGTGGGCAAAGACCTATGTAAAAGAGTAAAGTCTGTTCTCCAGCTCTTCCTGACTTGATGCATTCAGTGTCTTTGTTGTCAGCTGAGACACACAGTACTTACAACATTGTGAAATGTATGCAGCCATCCATTGGCACATGGTGTGTGGTGGGCAAAGGAATACATCAAACAGCATAATCTGTTTGCCAGCACCTCTTGACTGCATGCATTAAAGGTCTTCGACATAAAGCACAACACACAAGCCCATCAGGATTGCAAAAACCCAGGTTCTGCGGTGTTTCTGTGGTGATTATACTGGCAGTCTAAGTAACTTACTAAGTAACTGACCTGATTCCGGAGACGATTAATTTCGCTGTCTCTATCCTGAAGTCGCGACTGAAATATAGTCTTCTGTTTTATCAGTTCTTCGTGCACATAATGAAGTTCCTGCATTCTCAAAACACGCAAGATACAGCCACACTTAATCATAACAAATGTCATGTTTAAGAAAAAATCTACACATTATTAATTACGATTCACCTACTCGACTGTAAAGTTACAAATCTGAGCTACAGGACAAACAGACAGAAAACTTTATGTGTTTGCGTGTGCCATGATGATCGAACTAGCCAATGCATGATAAACTAGGCTTACAAGCACTTTTCACACTGCATAACGATAGACATGCTAACAAATGCCAAAAATGCCTTAGATTTTGAACTATGTTAGAATGCTTAAGTTATTTCAGAGTAGTACAGGTACAAATAATCTGTTTCCGTTTGTCATCATGATACAAGTACAATTACAAGTACAAGTAACCTGTTTCTGTTTGCTAACTTCAATCTCGGCGTCATCTCGTCGTCGTTTTTCGGCCTGGAGTTGATCTTCCAGCGAGCCGATCTGTTCACGAGACGACTCATATTCCTGCTGCAGCTGGTGCTCAACCTCCTGCCCCACACACAATTTTATTACACCAATGACTCTGTTAAAAGGGTTAAAATGGCATAGCTCTCCATGGGAGACCCATCTCGGAGCTGCAGAGCATCACCCGCCATATGGGATCACCTGACACAGATCAACGTGCCCCACCTTAACCCATCCAGACAGGCAAGTACTCAATTTACCTACCCCAGAGGGATGAAGAGCTGAGTTGACCTTGGTGTTGGCTATATGCATGTTAACACATCCATTAAGTGTTACTGTTTGGAAGAAAGTCAAAACATCCATGTTATCAGTATATAGTCATGTTAAATTGTAGACAGTAGTGCTGCCACTATCGACTATTTTACTAGATGATCGACTATTTTCCAAGTTTCATCTAGTTGACTATTAGTCAACTATTTGATATCCATTACTCACAGCAAGTTCCAAGCGGATGCTATCGGTTGCATGTTGAGATGATCGCAGCTCGTCTTGCAAAATGTCTCGCTCCTGTTTTATACTTTCCAGCTCAGAAACAAGCGCCACAGAATCATTAGCAGACTTTCCATCACCGGAGGAAGACGAACTTTCCTTGAGACTCGCTATCAGTTTCTCCTTACTCTGCATACAATGAATGGCATAAGTTTACAACTGACACTAATGAGCCAATACCAACACTGTAAAAAATCTAGTTTTGTCAAAGTCCAATCCAATGGGTTTAATTGGGTTTTTGCATGCAAGATCAGGTATTGCAAGGCGTGCATATCCTATCGCAATTCCACCCATATGTCTGTCTGTCGATACACAGGTCATTAACAGCGCAAGCCACGATCACAAAATCTTCCCTATAGGCTACCACAAAAACTGTAGTTTTGTGAAACAAAATTCGTGCTACTGGGTGAAAGGTTCCCCTCAAATGAAGGCATCAAACAGGGACACCACCACCTATGAAAAATCATTATTCTACCAGTATTGGCTCATCTAGTATAAAAACATTAGCAGGTAGGCACAGACTTGCAGCTTGTCATAACAAGCATTGGTAACAACCTTTCCGGAAGTACCAACATCGATGGCCTTGAATGACCTTGAACCGGCACCTAACCAAACGTGCATAGTTATTTTATTTCACTCCTAAATTAAATTAACAAAAGCTGATCATTGTATTGCACCTGTAGAATGCGTGCTGCTTTCTCCTTATACTCAGTTAGTTCTTGCCTTGACACTTCTGCCTGCTGGCGTGCGGCTTTCAGCTGCGATGAAATGTCCACACTGAATGCTGGAACACTCAACAACACACTTAATAAACACCCTATATGACAAATAACTAACAACAAAAGCCCAGCTAATGCAAAGAGGAACGCGAGACAGAGATGCATACGTGAAGGCCCGGTGCGAACAAAATCTAACCTCACAACGATGTTTCATTTAGACTCGACAGCAGATGATGCCTAGCGCCATATCCAGTGCATGAATTCCAGTACTGGCTAAAAATCACAAATTTTTCCTACCCCCCTCTCATTTAGCGCCCTCGTTGGGGGTGAACCCTTTCAAATTTATGCAAAAGCTTCATGGACCTGAAACTAGAGTCTACCAGGCAGCCGACCGCAAAGATTTGGTGATCCTAGCTTGCACCATTTTTGACTGATACACCCGTGTGATGGACAGACAGATGGACAGAATTGTGGTGGCTGAGATGTGCTACAGCAGTAGCTGCTGTTGCGCACAAAAAGTAAAGTCACCCATTATCGGCATGCTCTATCACAGCTCTGTGAATCTGAGGTCAGTGCTTATCTCCAACTTAGATTGGCCCTGAGCCGCAGACACAGCACGATTATATGGGTGGTAGGCCATGCCTCTTTTATATACCGCCATTACCTTCCCAGTGGTGAAGTCGATACCAATTTGTCCTGCTTGGTGACAGAGGCGCATGTGTGTGAACAACATGCTCAGGGTTGTTACCTGGCAGTGTACCATACGACATTGAATCAGTGACCTTGTGACCAATCATTAATCTGACGTGCAACCGTTACACCACATAGCCACGGCATATGCTCTTCGGGATTTCCAGTGGAACAAGAGATGATACAGCTACAGCCAAAGGCAAATAATCAATTCATAACTTAATGCAAATTTTCAATGACAGCAAAGTACCCAACTTACCTTTTTCTTTTTCAACACTGCGGAGCATTTGAGCAATCTCTGCAGTCATTTTCTGCTTCTCCGAGTCAAATGTGTTTTGATTTTCTGCCGCTTCTTCCTAAAACATGATAATAATAAAAATGATGCAGACTTCACCAAACCCTAACAGGTCTTAATTGCCAACAAATAGATGACAAATAAGCAAAAATAAATGTTAAAATTGGTGAAATAAAATGTTGAATGGATAAACTGCACAGAAATTTCAAAAGTAAAGCTACTCTGCACCTTCAGACAACAGTCACAATTTTTACAAAGCATGCTTATTTCATGAAGCAATTATGGCCAGAAAAACATTCATCTACAGCGTGCAGCAAAAAATAATCCACTACAAAAACTGCTTTATCTCGGTCAAATAACAATAAATTTTCACAAAAGTTTCAGCAGCTGTAGCTGAAACGACACTGAATTAAAATATTTAGACAGAATTTGGCTGCTGATTGAACATTTTTTGCTATCATGCCATAACACCAATGACAAGCTCATTCATCTCAAACTCTTAGCCAGTGCCATCATAATGCTGTGATGCATTGAAAATGAACTTTCTATGGTTCACTGATGAAAAATTGCTCACTGCGTCAGCCATAAACAACTTTGAGAAGTATAAAGTCAGGTGTCTAGCAACCATCTTAAGACATCTGTTTTCCAGTGCGCCATCATGCTGCAGGCATATGAGTCCAAATATTGTTTAATGTTTTGGTTTTTTTGCCAGAGTTCTGGCATCAGTAAAACTGTGATGAATCAGAAAAAAGCACCAACTAAGACAAGTTAACTTATTGCTAACTCATTTGACCAAGTTAAAGCAATTTTTATACTGGACTACCCTTCTGGCTGCACCCTGTAAAACGTAGATCTAATGCACAACTGCAAAAATTGAAAAACAATGGTAACAGAAAATGTTCTAACAATTTTGCTTCATACTGGTTGAAAGTGGAGACACCTGATACAAGTAATCAACTTAGAGACCTTTGTTTTACGATGCTGTTCCGTCTCCAGTCGCAATGAAGCTTCAACGTCGGTCAGTTTTTCCTGCAGAGTGTCAAGAGCTTGAGAGTGAAGGCCGGCCACCGACGAGTGATCATGCAGAATCCTAAACACAAGCACAGACTCAAGTTTGTACAACCAGCTCATTTCCTGGCGGATTTAAAACAGATTAGGCCGATTCCAAAATTAAACGTTTGGTACCGGTTACTTTTTACATGTCTCAGTGCTGCGACCCTACTGGCTTGGCAACCGCCGACAAAACCTGGCTGCAGCAACCTGCAAAGGTACTTCCTCAAAGACCTCATCTAGCTCTGGAAAACTAGATGGGATGCACAAGAAATGATAGCAGAAGCAACAGCACTCTTACAGGTTTCAGCCAACATCAAATGCTGAAGACTGGATGCAAAACCCTAATACAAGCAGTTATTCCAACAAGAAGCCCAGCTGTCATTAGAATAGCCAACCATACTGATTATCAGTGACCTTCAAGGTCATCCAAGGTCAATGATTTTTATGTCACTTGAAAGGCAATAGGCAGCTTCCTATTAGGGATCAATAGCAACTTAAAATATATCTCGCAACCGTAGACAAAGATCGATGCCTATGGAAATGAGTTCCGTACTGACACCCATGACTAACCTACCTGTCTCGTTCTGTCTGCAGGTCTACAATTCGTTGTTTTTCCAGCTCCAGAAGCCGATCAGCTTCATCAAGCCTCATTCTGAGCACATCAAGCTGAGTCTCTTTGGCCGTAAGCATCTCCGATAAGTCGGACTCACGCGATCGTAAGTCACGAGCGATCTGCTCGCTCGTCGACAACTGATGACCCTGTGCCTCTAGCTTCCGCTTCAATCTGCCCACCTCTGCATATAAAAAATGCAAATAAAGATATTCAAAAACAACAAAAAAGCATAAAATTAAAAGAATGTCTAAATTACGGGCCAAATGTTTTTTTTAAAACAGTTAACTCAGTGTTCAACTAGCGACCCTGTGCCTCCACTTCAAACCACTCACCTCTGCACACACGTGAAATATTAAAAATGCACGAAAAAAAATATTCAAAAACAATTCAAAGCGCAAAAGAAGTTTAACAATTAGTAACCAAACCCATTTCAGGTGTGCAAAGGTTATGTCAGTTCAGTGGCTTCTATCCCTCCCAAATCTGAAATCAAAATATGGCTCAAGTGCCCCCCACCCTACTTTCAATGTTTGTCCTTCCTCTTTTTTGTCACCCAATTTTCCCCCCTCACTCCCCATCCCCATCTTGTATCACCTTTTTCTTTACTATATTTCCCTTCCACTTCCCTGCTCTTTTTCTCCTCCCCTTCACGTTCCATCCTCCCCCTTCCCTTTCCTGGGGCCTCACACCCTTAGATGTGCTATACAAATTGACAACCTTTACCTTTTTACTTCGGAAGTGCTGTAACGTTAGGGTAATCAATTAATCATTATTAATTTCTGCAGCGGTAATCTTTATAACAATCTAACTACCAGTATGATATTGGTCGATGTTTCTCCTAAACAAAAATCAAACAGTCTAGTGGACAATCCGTTCACCAAACATCAGCTTTTTAAAGCTATCGCATGTGTTTGTTTTAAAGTCATACGCCCCTAATGATAAGAAAACAGCATTTTATAACTAAATAGTACAAGACTGAGACGTCGAGCCACATACCCAAATAAACCACCAATGGGTTTTACTGGGTAAAACCACCTGAAAACCCACCAAAAGCCCAACACAAACATAATCCAATGTTAGCTGTTTGATCCAATAAAAAATTAAATATTTTACGTCGGCTAAATTTTTAAACATTTTTAAACCAATGAAACTACAACTTTTCGGATACCACGTATTTATTTAGTGCTCACTAGACTAATAACTGAAAATTAAAACCCACAAAACCCCAAAACGCATCAAGTTGGATTTTTTAAAGAACCTGAGTTTAACCAAAAAAAATCCAAAACCCAATAAAAGCCACTAGGTTTGGCACCTTCGTTGGCTGACTGCGTGCGCTGCATGACGGACTGCATTTCCTGGTTGAGAGAAGCGACCTCATTTCTCAGCAGCTGATTCTCAACTTCCACGGCTGACAACTGCTGTTGCAAAGTACCATCTTCGGCACTGCTGTGATAGCCACTAGACTGACCATTGCTGCCATCCGCCACATCCTGCTGAGCTACATAATTATACGCTTTTATTTATTGCATGTATATCATTTACGAGAAACAATCTACATGTACAGCTGCGGCAACTAATGCAATCAATGTTGCATCGAGCAGACAGATTACACGAATGAAATCTGAAAATAGTCCACTATTTCGAGGACAAAAAACTGCGGCCTTTGCCTTGACCTCAAAAACCATTGGTCTAGAATTGGCCTCGAAAACCACTAACCTTAGCCTTGGCCTCAAAGATTATTGGCCCTGGCCCTAAAAATGCAGGCCTATTATGAGTCTATTACAGTTGCCCGACAGCTACCCTGTGATACTAAGTTGAAACCCCTACAGCCCATCATTTCCTCAAATAAGGGTACTGAATGCAGCCCCAATACTTGCACTGAGGACTATTTCCTGCTTATTTACTAAAGACAGCAGACTTCACTCTCATGCTTTCTAAGTAGGTCACGAGATATTGCTAGAACTCCTCAGATGAATGTTTATGTCGCCTTACGAATGTTTTATGATAAAAATATACAAGTTTATTTTGACGGAATTTCACCAAGAAAAGCGTAAGTCCATCAATTTGGACTGAGTATGAGCGTGAGTCTATACAAAGACTGCACCTAAAAGATCGTTAGTGGCGCCGACTTCGGCAACAAACAGCTCCGGGGACGTCTTCTGGCTTTGAGTCAAGGCGGAACTAGATGGACGACCATCGAACTTCAACGACTCGCTGACGGCGCTGGGCGATGAGTTGTTAAGAAAATCAAACAATTCCTCATCATCCCCAGTATCTTTACCATCGCTGCTGCTCGCTGCTGTTGTAACGCTCACAACAGATGGCGATCCTGCCTCGGTCATGTACTGAAACAACATCGTTCCCCAACAAAAGTCGTATTTATTTATATTACTGAACCATACTCGTTGCACATATAAAGAATAAGAAAAAAGCACCAGCACAAGCAACAATCAGACCGACAGAATACAACATTTTGTAAGATATAATATAAAACTGTCCAATTTAGAACACAACAACGCAGAACCATCAGAAAAGAACAGATCACTAGAACCATCACATAGGTTACCTGACGTAAGGGCAGTGCAGTAAAGTCACTTTCACTTAACCCTCATACCACCACATTGTTTGTGGGTTTTTCACCCCCAGATGCCAAATAAGACAAAATGTGCAAAAAGTATTTAATAAAAAAAATGATAAAGTTATGTCAGAAATAGCTACATTTTTAACTAAAACATGACAATTGTTTAATACATTGTGTTTCTAATAGAAGGCTAAAATTACAATATGGCCGTAGGATCCATATAGTTAGTACCCGCTGAACACACCAATGCTACCATCAGTGTCAAACTTTTCTGGCGCCATTACAAATCATTTCAAGTCGACGTGACATAATACTGCACTCAGCAGTTCTCACTCCAGCCTCTCAGAACTCATCTGATCAGACACTCAGACTGTATATTGGTGAACTTGAGGCTGAATGGGTGCATCTGTCCACATGAATACTGGCTGCTGCTGAGACTCTGCCTTAGATCTACTTTTTCTTGCTGGTGGCACTTGTGCGACCTCTTCATCAGAATCTCCAGCAACATCACTTGCTAGTCTTATTTACTCTGCGATTCAGACAATATTGCATCACAATCACTGTCGTCAGCTGATTCAGCGCAGTTCTTATAGACGTCCATGCACATAAACTGTTTTACTGCTACTAGTAGGCCTACTAAGTAGCCTACTGCTGATGCCATTTACAACAAAAAAATGACAATATGAGGTCAGAAAATAAACAAAATAGTCAACGCCGAAAACTCTGTATGCACGCTGCTAAAAGACTGTGAAGTTTGGTTTGGTGCCTGGATGCGATGGCTGCAGCAGCTGGGCGATGTCACTGCTGGACTGCATACATCACTTGCTGCCTTGCCTAGCCCGGCCACAGACCGAGGCAACGTCCTCACATACCTCTGACTAGTTCACTAGAGGGCAGCAGCAATGTGTCTATGTGTGAAACCGACTATAAACAACACCGGCAGTCAATGCCTGTCGACGTATGACCGTGACCGACTACATTCGGTTCCGGTGGCCTGCTGAAATGCAGTGAGAACCGAAAGGGTTCGGTTCCGGCGGCATAAGGATTAAAAATATTACCGTAATGAACAATTGTACAATGGATTGCATGACACAATAGAACACGTACGTAAGCATCAATCTGATAAAAAAAGTGATGTGAATATATATTAACAACAACAATGTAGCAATGTATTAAAAATTGTGTTTATGCAATGCTGACAAATAGTCTGAAGCATACGCAATGACAAAGGCAAACATTCATACCACTGTTTCATCCAGTTTGCTCGGAGTGCTGGAAGATACGTGCACACCACCACGTGGTGGCACTGTGTCGCGTTTGTCGGCAGCAGACGATCCGGCAGCTTTTGCACTCAGGAATGGAGAGTACGTCGTACTAGAGACATTCAGAACTGCTGGTGGAGGCTGCCATTGTGATGACGACGATCCATTCTCCTCCTAGAATGAATGAATAAATAACTTCATTTCAAAACGCATAGATAATTCAGGCTAGAGAAGACAAAAGCAGACAATGTTGACAAGACATAAAGGAAAGCGCTAAACCTTCACTAACAAATGCCCCTAATAAAACTTTTAAAAAACATGCACTGCTAAAAACTGATACCGAAAAGCAAAAAACACAAAACAATTATGAGGATATCAATACAAATACAAAATATAACTCCATTTTATTAATTACTTCAAGAACAACACACACAGTGATTATAAATACATCAATACAGTGCACTTTCTTAAAAGTGCTCTATACCTTTTTCTGAGGTCTGCTAGCCTAGTTCTATGCCGTCCACGTCAAGGCTAATATTTAGGAGGACGAAGTTCTTTGTCTAGAGGTCTGCCTGCAGGACCAGGAAATGTCCTTTATTCACAGAGGTCAGTTTGTGCTTCCAGAGAACAGTAATAAAAGACAAAAAAAATAAAACTGCTAAACTAAAAAATCCAATAGTCAATCAAACCTTGTGAAGGGCTTGGCCTGCAGCCTGGTCAACTTTGTCTAACAGGCTCTCGACATTGCCCGCAATGGCACCTATCCACTTCGACATTTTCAAGCTTCAACAGTCAACAGTTAGCCGTCATTTTATTACAAATATTCTGCCGGTGAAATGTTGCGTCGATCAAGCTGATGACAATAAGAATAAAATTAAATAAAATTAAATAACTAAAACGACTGCTTTTGTTTACATTGACGTGTGAGCGGTAGCGCTAAATACCGAAAACAACCGAATATTAACAGGTACCGGACGTAATGACGTACTGAAAACTACCAGTACGCAAACTTTTATTAATTTTTATTAAAATTAAAATTAAAAACATAAATTATGTATAGTTAAAGTTAAAGTTTTCGCGGCTTTCGGTATTTGATTTACCAAAAATTACCGAAAAACAACCGAGGCGTTTTCGGTTTTTTTCGATAGTTAGTGTCACTTCATGTCAGGGCGGTTTTGCGCATGCGCGGCAATGGCGCTTTGTTTACTTTTTGGAATGTAAACAAACAGAAGCACCACATGTTGAAGTCAGGTAGCATATCTGAAAAATGCGCGTTGTAGGATTAATCAGGTGACAGCACTTTTGTGTTTATACCGTGACGTTAATGTAAACAACTTCTGTTAACTGCTGGTTTGAGCTGACGGTACCGTAATCACGTTTTCGCAAGGGCTAACGGTCATATCGTTCCAATGGGTGGCTCTAAATACCGAAACAATAATTCTAGCGGTAGATCGACGATCTTGCTGTTAGCACTGGAAAATTGTCAGAGGCAGATCGGGTAGACACATTATTGGGAAGATGGTAGAATTTATATGCCTGGAAGACGTAGAAGGTCTACTAAACATACCACGACAACGACACTGTCACGTATTTAAATCAGGCTTATTCAGTATTAATACTGAATTCAGTATTCAGTTAATACTGAATAAGCCTGATTTAAATACGTGACAGTGTCGTTGTCCAACATATCAGAGTTTATCTTGAGCCAAAGCTGTTTTTTGTAACACGGACTTGGAACTATAGTGCTTTTGAATGAATTTTATAAAGCTTGGTAATTGATAACATTTCAGTTCTAACCACAGTCTTAGCAATGCAGTGAAGAAGAAATGTGGCTGCATTCTTACATTAACAACGAGATAAATGTAATTATGTAAATGGCGATCTACCGCTAGTAATTTTCTGCTCTCTAGTGCGAGATCGCCGATCTACCGTACCATCTGACCATACCGAAAACTATCAAAAACGTTTCCGGTTCGCATGTTTAATGCATTTATACACATATTGTCACATACACTTAAGTGTATTATGTTATGGCGAGTGAACCATTTGCAGATGTCATGGCAAGATTGAGTGAACACATAATAGCTGATGTGAAGTATGCTGGCACTGTGTTGTAGTGGTGGGAAGGATAGTTGCTTCAACTTAATGCATTGTGCAGCAGAGGGGCATGAGATTGTGGCCCTTGCAAACCTCAGACCAGCTGATAAAGGTACATTTTCTGTTAATAACTTTTTGTCAAAGTTATTACTTCTGTTTGTTGTATATTGTGGTTGTTATTCAAGTTTTTATTTTTTGTGCTATGATTTATTTATTTTTTCATTTTATATCATAGGATTTCAGTAATTTTTACATGTGAGACCCATGGTCTACAGTGTTCATGTGAATGTGCGGAAGCATAATACACTGTAGACCGTGTTGGAACTTGCTTTTTTTGTGGCCATGATTGACGGTGTGTTCTGTGTGTACACACATGTGATATATAAAATATAAATGTGAGATGCTATCAATCATCATGCTTGAGTGGAGTGAGATTTTGGTCACTTGTAATGCTCCAGACACTTAGAGGACCTAGTGAATCATGAAATAATGAAGTATATGCTCTGTGTACAGATGAGATAGACAGTTACATGTACCAGTCGGTCGGACACAGTGCTATTGACTTGTATGCTGAAGCAATGGGCTTGCCGCTTTATCGGCGAACCATCACAGGATCTGCTCTAGTTACTGACATGGACTATGACAAACATTCCGGTGATGAAGTAGAGGACCTGTTTTTTTTGTTACAAGACGTTCAGGTGCTGCTTTGATTAACTATTACAACCAGGGCCGATCTTGGGCATGTTTGATTGTTTGCCCGAACAGGGTTGTTGACTTGGACCCTTAAAATTCTACAGTAAGATCACTTGCCAATGTGAATGACTTTCATTGTGTGGATTATGGTGCAAAGACTTTGTTATTAGTGATGCTGAGTGAAATCGGGGTTTGTTTTACGAAAGTGCTGAGCCTGGATTGGCTTTCATTTTGCCACTCATGCCAGACCCGTTAGCTGGTTTTAAGAATGCCAAATGCCAGGAAGGGGAGAGGGAAAAGGGAAGGGAAAGGAAAGAGGAGGCAAGCACAGGAATGAGGGGAAGTCAAGGGAAGGGGAGGAGTTGACTAATGCACAGTTGGAACAGGGCCACTGATTGGCTAAGGCTGTCCCTGATTAGAACTGCAAACATGGACTACATTTCCGAAATTCAATGAATCCATATATGGTGCTGTTTGTTAATGTTTTTGGAGTGGATATCTGTGTCTTGATATTTACTGTGAAGTCATCCATCATCGTTATCAAATGTTATAACTGGGCTTTATGCATTCTTCTTATCTGTTTGTCAGTACTTATTGACTGCATTCTGTGTAGTAAATTTTTGTTACTATATATGTTATAAACATCACAATATCAAGTCTTTTTCAGTATTTTTTTTATTTTTTATTGCTCTGAATTTTCTGTGCTTTGTTTGTGATTGAACTGTTTAAATGGTTCTGCATTTTGATTGTTTTGCTAAAGTGGAAATTTGGTGAAATCGACTGTTGTGGTTTTATGTGCTTAGAGTTGACTATCATGTGTTATGAACTTCGATGAGAAATGCATTTCTGGTGGAAATTAATGTTTCTGTTGAAAATTGGTGTGTTGCATTGATGCAGAAAGCTGGCATTGAATTTGATGCTGTGTCTGTTGGTGCGATTTTATCAGACTATCAAAGAATCCGTGTGGAAAATGTGTAAGTCCAAATTCGTGAATCCAAGATGTTTGTTGCACTGCATTCATTGGTGATTTGTGCATTTTGTTAGCAACCATGGTCTTTTGAATTTGACTGAAGTCTTGCGTTGTCTGACCATGCTTTCCCACTTCCACACTGTTCTCTGGAATTCCTGTCAAAGGCCAGTACAGTTGACTCTGCTTACACGGCCTTGGGACTGCTAGCTGACTTGCATGCAAGCGGAGCGTGCATTTTAGCTTATGTGCACTTAGTGCATTGCAGACTTGCTCTCATTTACTATATGCACTGCACTGCAGTTACAACAGGCGGTCATTCACACCACAGAAAACAGTCGCCTCAGCTGATAATGGTCACTCCAGTAGCATCAGTTCACTGAGTT
>Ga0209367_1005223_pt1 | contig 18010 bp, 12 predicted proteins | sample WorMetLIZISLAND2_FD_187412 | JGI IMG/M metagenome (GOLD analysis project Ga0209367, IMG submission 187412) | Marine gutless worms symbiont microbial communities from Max Planck institute for Marine Microbiology, Germany - Olavius geniculatus... ... | reverse complement strand
TTATGATAAGCAGCATGTATGTACCTATCTGCAACCGTTTTCACGTTATTCGAGCCAATAACGGCAAAATGACGTCTTTTTAGGGGGTACCCCTCTTCGACGCCCTTGTTCGAGGGGAACCCCTGCACCCAGTGGCAGGAAATTTTGTCACGATAAACTAGAGACCTTGGGGCAGCCCACAGTAAAGATTTCGTGATCCTAGCTTGCACCGTTTTGGTACAAATCACGAGTGTGACAGACGGACAGACAGACGGACAGACGATGGCAGACGCGTGAAGCATTCTGCTGTCGCGCGTAAAAACTACAAATTTTTGCATAAATGTGATGGCTGTTTTCAGTTTGCAACCTTTTATTGGTATTTAGTGCACTGTAGTGCTTGCAAACTCAATTTATTTTGTTGACTACATTAATATTCGGTTATATCTGAGCTAGTAAGTTAGCTTAACCTGATACACTTTACCAAAGTTAACATCGCCAAATACTCGGCCTTGACTCTTGTTAATTGCTCGTGTTGTTCTGGTAGTTACTTTCAGCAATCAGCATGCTCACAGGTATTAGAAATGTTGTGGCCTTCATCATTGTCTACAATTTGCCTTAAAAAGTCTGACAAATTGCAGCCCCATAAATATTAACAAACATTAGAATGCATCACCAGGTTAAAATTGTAACTAGTTCTTTGCCAGGCTGCTATAAAAAAATAAAACATGTGATTTTTTTAAAAAGAAACTCTAATCAAGGCCAATTACTGTCATCCACAAACTAACAGATAAAGATAACACATTGGTTATCACAGATAGCATAGAGTGGTGTAAAAATTTAATGGATTTACATAAAAAATCTGATTTACATTGAAAAAATCGATCCTTTCGATTTTAATATAAAAAATCGTGATTTTTATCAACCCTGCTATCAGGCTCCAATAAAGAGCACAGTTAACTGTCCAGTCCATGTTGCAGTCATTCAAGTTTGACAAATTTTGCAATAAAAAATCCAATGGTGTCAAAGTCATAAGATCGCTCGGCACAATGTTGAGCACTAGGGTCAAACCGCTGCAGTAAAACTCTATGCTCATCTTCAAGCCCTACAGAAAACCAGCCAGTTCCTGCTATCGACGGCACCTAACAGCCACAATACACGATTACACGTCACAATGTAAGAAGTACCAAAACTTGAAATCATTTTTGTAAACATCCATGGCTAGATTACAACACAATAATGTTACTCTACAGTAAAACCTTAAACAGACCCGAGATCTCAAAAATCTTATAAGTGTGTTGCTGCTAGCTCACAAACACGATGCACCCAATACAGATGATACATATATTACGATTAAAATTACAAGAAATTTGAGGTAATGCTCACGAAGCGTTATACCGCTTTGAAATCTTCATTGGCTGTAATGCAAAATTTTGCAACTTTTGAATGGTTGCTATGGCAATAGGGGTCGTTAGAGGGTAAATTTAAATGACACCGTCAGATTGCCTGACCCCAAAAATAAAGGGGCAGGTAAAAACAGCGAGCAATTACCTTTTACAGGGACCGAGTTATACTGCTTTGAAGTCTCCATAGGCTGTAATGCAAATTTTTAAAAATTGGGGTAAAATAGGGAAAGGAGTTATCAAATTTTTATCACAAACAAACTCGATCTTACTTTTCGGGCCCCAAATCACTGTGCAAAATTTCATCAGAATCGAATTAAAATTGAGGCCATAGGAGTGTTTACAGACAGAATGACAGTGTGACAGAAGTGATTTTATAATCTGTCCCATGCTATGCTATAGCAATAGGACAGATAATAACACGTTACATGTACTATTACAACTGTACTGTATACAAAATGCTACACCGACAAAGTAACAGATAACCAGCATGCAGGCCATAAGCACAGCTTCTATTACTACAAATATCAGGGACACAATATTTATTTAGAACACAGCTTTAATTTGAATTTTATGGGACAGAGCAGTAGCAGTAATCATCATTATCATTACCTGGCCAACGAGCTGAAGACGTTGGCTGAATTTGTTGACAGCCCAAGCAACGATTGCCTCGTTCTCTTCAACAGTGATAGTACAAGTGCTGTAGACCAGTGTCCCACCAGGCTTTAGTAATGACACTGCCTACACAGCAAATGCCGTCATTTAGTAGCACCAGTAGTAATAACGATGGCAATGATAGTAGTAGCTAGTAACAGAAGACCATTCCGTAATTGTGGTAATGAGTTGTTCGCTATATAAAAAAAACCAATGTCTGAAATAAGCATTATCTACATGCACTAAAACCGATGACAAAAACAGTAAATAAAAAATAAAGTTACATTAATGAAAGAAATGCAACAACCCGGGTGTACGGACAACATCACAATCGCCTACGTTACACGTGTTTTTGCTTTCTGTCTAATGCACCCATTTCTGAAGCTATTACTATTACCACTATTAATACTGAAGTTGTGCACAAATTACATGCATGCAACAAATTAGAAACAAAACAAAATACCACAAAAGACGTTTCCGCTGTAAGACAATAAGCATCAAAAGAACAAACAAAAAAAATACGCAGGTTAGTGTGGTTACCAAAACAGCATTTAACAAGAGCTTAAGTGAATACCGTTTCAAAGATACGTCGTTGTAACGATGGGTAGGAAGTGACTTCGGCTAAGGTCTGACTGAAGCAGATTGCCGGCCTTTGACCGAGACCACTGCATGGAGCATCTAAAAGGATTCGTTCAAACGAACACGGTGGATATGGTGGTCCACCAAAGATATCTACCAAACAATCACACATCAACCAGTCAATCACAGAAGAATGGCCAGGCTGAGTTGGCCTCTAACCAAGCCCACTACATAATGCATCCAAAAGAATATCGTCAAACGAACACAGCCACTACTGATGTCTATACCAAACAATTACACATCAATAAATCCCAAATGGATGGCCAGGCTGAGCTGGCCATTGACCATAGCTGGTATATAAAAAATATAAAATTACAAGGTCTAGTGACTCAGACTTGGTGACATCAAAGCAATACACTTCAATGCTCCATGTACAGGGAGGCCAAAAAAACCATCCCCCTAAACGTCAGCTAATTATGTCTCCCAAGAGTAATGTACATTTAAAGTGAATAATGCACATTGAAATATAATCAATTCTGAGTAACATGCGCAAATTTTGTGCAAATATTTTTAAAATATTTTGTAATGGGATAAAATAAATGAAAGAAACCCAACTCTACAGAAAACACAATGGAGAAAACAGCGTAACGTCATTATGATGTAACAGTTTGTTGATAAACATGCTTAATTTCTTATTCATCTATTCATTCAATTTGTATTTATTAGTCATGTATTTGTTTATTTACCTGCATTGTGATCTAGTGCTTTGGTAGCGTCGAAGCAGTGAAATTCAACACAGTCAATGTTATTGCTGCAGCATTGAATGTTTTCCTTAAGTTTTGTGATTTTCTTCCTGCTCTTGTCTAGTGCAACCACACGACCCTACTCAAAACACAAACGCCAATCTTCAGCCACCAGAGTCATGGTAAGAAATGTAAAGTCGTTCCTAAGTCATGAAAGCCACGGTGTGGTGCTGGAACTCTCCGTTTCCTTAGCCCCCAGCCAGACATCAGTTTACACTGCAGGACAGCGAACACATGGCTAAAACATCACACAGTGTGTCTGTTTGCAAGTTGGGACACAACTTTCACTGATACTCGTTGTACCTACCCACAGAGAGATGGCCTGGCTGACTGCTGAGTTGATCTGAATGGCTGGTTACATGGCCGCAGCACAGACGATCACCCATCCAAGTACTAACTAGACCCTGCATCGATTAACTTTATTGGTGCAAACAACAAAGTTACCAACTAAGCCAATCTGCTGTAGCAAATAAGTAATCTACAGAGTGTGATAACTGTTCTAAACAGACAAGCATAGACGTCAGATAAGTGCTGAAATAATATGCTATCCGCCTAACAACCGGTATGCCCTCTGCACTACATAACACTAACCCAGAACCCCTGCTTTCTGTGACAATGTGCTAGCAGAACTAAAAGTTTGAGCTGCCATCTAAAGGTAGACAGTGAGTGTGTTCTGCCCTTAAACGGCAGGAAAAGCTTTCCAAACAGATGCACTGAAAATAGTAAACTGCATTTAAAACAACACATATGCACAACTTACCGTGTTATTCATTTTAGCTGCAATGTGTGACGTTTTACCACCTACAGCAAAAAACACAACATTCAAATAACGGTATAACATGATAAAAAATGGAGCTGATTAATTAAGTTAATGGCCTCAGATTCGGCTGGCTTCTCACTGACATTGTGCATTTTAAAGTTATTTATTCACTTAATTATGCAATTACTTAGTTAGTTATTTACCTAACAAAACCGGATATTATTGCAAATTCCAGATCTTGATGATGACATCGTCATAAACATTGTACTACAGGCTTAACAAGTAATCTGAGCAAAGCTCACATGACGCATGATAGCAGCGGTCCTGTCACTTTGGCAATCAGTGTACAGCAATAAGATATTAATGTATCTTAAAAGAGTACTTAAATATGAGGCTTCCATACAAAAGACTCCTTGAATTAAAAAGATTGAAACTTATATTCTTAAAAATGTACGTACTATGTTAAAAATGTCATGCACAGGTTGTCCAAGTCCATCTCCAGCCATTTTGGCGCAATTCACTATTAAAATGTGTTGCAGCCAGAAATTGCAAAAAATTCACTAAAACTCTTATTTTGGGGGATTTAAGGTCATTCAAGATCATCGACGTTGACACGTATAAAAAGCTTGTCTGTGATTATCTGCAACCATTTTCATGCTACATGAGCCAATAAAGGTAAAATAACCACTTTTTTAGGAGGGTAGTTGTCTTTGATACCTGCCTGCACCGGCCTCCTTGAACCTAGAGGGTCAGGACTTGGACTGCTGAAATCTATGTTTAATGCTGAAAATTTCACATGCAGGTTGTCTTGGTCTATCTCCAGCCATTTTGTCACAATTCAGTGTTAAAATGTGCACTGCATTCAAAAATTGCGAAAAAAATTCACTAAAAACCCCTTTTTGGAGGGTTCAAGGTTGTTCAAGGTCATTGATGATAAATCTAAAAAGCCTGTTGCCAGTGCTTGTTATGATAAGCAGCATGTCTGTATCTATCTGCAACCATTTTCACGCTAAACGAGCCAATAACGGCAAAATAACTTCTTTTTAGGGAGAAACCTTTTTGATGCCATCTTTCGAGGGGAACCCCCACACCCAGGAGCACAAAATTTTGTCACGAAAAACTAGAGACCTTAAGGCAATCTGTGGTGAAAATTTAGTGATCCTAGCTTGTACCGTTTTGATACAGATCAAGAGTGTGACGGATGGACGGACAGACAGATGGACAGACAGACGCCTAAACAATGGCTAAGATGTGCAAAGCATTCTGCTATCGCGCGCAAAAATAAATACAGTCGGCCACATTAAATAAAGACAACATAATATAACAAAGACAAACAGTAGTCGTAGCAGGAGCAGCAGAAAAATGACCTGGTGCAGCACACATATCTAGAATGCTGTCTCCAGGTTGTGGGTCTAACACATGAACGCAGGCGATGGATGGTAGGTTCTGTGGAAATGCAACATCTCTCGGCAGGTCGGCCAACGACGGAGCAACATACAGTGGCTCAGTCATTTGAATGCCAATGCCTGCACTGCCACAGGTACAAACAAACTCAAAAAATTCCTTGTAATAGCACTTTAAAACAACACACGGATGTACAAAACTTAAGTTTATACACTTGTTAAAGGCAACATTCAAAGACTTAAGTATCACAGGCAACTCTCTCCATTATGTCTCCATGTCTACGTTTGGCGCTATGCACTATTAGTGGTGCTTGCCAGAAATGATGATGATGACATCGCAAACAGCAAAAAAATTACAAAAGGTGATATTGCCCGCATCACACTGACTGTGTGTCAATGTGCTGCTAAATAATATCACCTTTTGTAATTTTTGCTGTTTTCAATGTGCAAGTCCTTAAACGTTGCTGTTAACGAGTGTATAAACTTATGTTTTGTACATTTATATTTGCTGTTTTATTAGTAAAATAACGTTTTCCTACAGTTGATCAGTTACAGAGACATCTGGCCATAGATATTTTACAATCATGATCTTGATCGTTTGGGGTCATGTGACATTCAAATGGCAACAAGGGTCGGTTGTGGTGGAATTAGATTGGTCTCATTTAATAGCCCGTCCCCCAAAACCTCCCATTAGATGCAAAGATCTTGGAGATATCTCTTACAGAATCTAAATTATAGCCCTTTTGTCTCAAATTTTGTTGCCATGGCAACAAGGTCAATCAGGATAAAATTTTGTTGGAGTATTCAATGGCCGAACCCCATAAACCTCCCTATAGATGCAAATATCTTGCAGGTATCTCTAGCAGAAATCAAGTTATAGCCAATTTTGTCCCAAATTTTGTTGCCATGGCAACCAGGGAGAGTCCAGGGTAAATTTGAATGGCACTGTTAGATAGGCCATCCCCAAAAACCATACCCTAAAACCAAAAATTATGACTTTATCTTATACACAGCCAAAGTTATGACCGTTTAAGGAAGTGTTTAATTTTCCCCACAGGCGCCATTGTAATTTTTTCAAATTTTTCTAATAAATAAGTTAAATATTAAATTTTAATTTTCTAACCCCAAAAAGACACACCCTTGTCTGAAATCACAAAAGTCCGCTGAAGGGTCTAACCTGTAGGTGAATTGGTGAAAAAAGGTATATATATAGCTACAAAAATTTTTCCGTATATTTCACCTATTTGCCGAGAAGCCCCCCTTGGACAGATTTACACAAAATCTTGCATGAGGAGTCATCTTGCTGACGTAATCAACCATGCCAAATTTTATCTCAATCTGATCAGGGGTTTTGATTTTGTGGGGGGTCGAATTTTTGCCTTTCCCATAGGAAAGAGAAGTCACCGTTAACACATGGCTTGAACTACCGTTCAGCCTGTGATGTATGCAACCAACTTGATGGGCTGCATTCCGAGTCACTTTTGCCCCTCCAACTGCTGTCCTGTACAAGCAGGCAACTCAAGCATGAAAACGTACAAAAGCCATAATTGGTGTGAACATTCTGTAACAGCAAAAGCAACTAGCATGCCAATTGTTTAGCTAAATAGGTCAAAAGTAGACGTGAGGGTTTTAGAGTTGCGCAGTACAGTAGACAAGTATCCATAGCTAGGTGGACGGCCGCATGTCATGTCAACACTGGGCTGACACTTTTGCTCCATGAATATGAACTGAATGAAGAGAAACACTAGACCTACCAATACTAGAATGAAGAAGTATAACATTCACTTGTCTACTATTTATTAGTGAGGATCAAAATTTGCTTTTTCGCATAGTCTTTGGTGGCCATCTTTACACATTCTCACACTACCACGTGAGCGTACGATACAAATTTAGTGGGTTTCCTGCCAACAAAATGTGGTCTACAACTTACTTATTTAATTACAAGATACACAGCACTTACAAAAAATCCAATCAAATGTTGCTTAATGCCAGAGATGTTTTAAGTATTGAAGACATAAATACAACAAGTACAGTATCAAGTATTACATCTCTGCTTAATGCTCACCTCAATGGGACATCATTGACAAACATGTCTCGACGACTGACTTGAGCAAGACCGTTGCCTACATAGAGTTTAATGCCTTGAAACTGCTTGAGCAAACCCTTGCGACAACGACCTTCCACATCAACATATAGCGACACCAGGTCGCCACGTTCCACACCTGATGACATCCACCATTCTGTAACTTAAGAGTCAAACGCTAACTTACTCAATACTCAAAATCACCAACCGCACACGAAAGAACTGGAAATCTCAAACTGCTGCCAAGATTAGCGCTGCCACCTGGTAAATGCAATGGATTTTATACACATGCTACTAAAAATTCCTAGAACTGGATATGGATCAAAATCTAGCCAATTGATTCTTTCTTGGGGCCATACTGCACTCATCCAGAAAATGTCATCATCTGTTGAAACATTTATTTGAAAAATCTAATCAATAAATTAACAAACCGGGAAACCCTAAAACATAAATACCCAGCTACCAAATAATTCCACAATCACATCAACTACTGCAGTAGCAATTAATATGTACAAGAATGAGGATTCTGAAAATTAATCAGTATTTAATAGAGTCCCGAAAATATCTCGATGGCTTGGTTTATTGGACCAGCCTGTAAGCATGTTGTTTACAGAGCAATACAATATACTGTTATGTACCTCAACGCAAAATACCTGCACGCGATTGGTCCAAATCGTGACACGTGATGTTCACAAATATGCTATAGTCACCTCCTCAGCAACAAGACAGTGAAATAGTGCCCTCCACAAAGGCACTATTGACGTGACGTCTATGACCATGCCTACACCAAATTCGTGTATTGTGGCTAAATGGTACATCGTAGTGTTGTAACATGCATCTAATGTGGCTGAACCGTACATCGAATGTTATAAGAAAACGACCACGTTGCTTGTTTACTTTATTCAAATGGACCATATTAAAATAAACAAATTTTGCATTGAGGTATAACAAAACAAATAGCAACTGCGTCGATGATCCTTATCGAAAATTTTTTCCCTCCAGTTCGTAAAATACTGCCCCCTATCTTTGATCTCGGGCAATATTTTATGAACTTCAAAGAAAAAACAAAAAAAAATTCAATAATGACCTCAACGTCAGTCACTATTTGTATACAAGAGTACACGAATTGTAAAGACACAGACGACTGCTGACCTGGTGACATGGCTAGTATGCCAGCTGCAAAGACGTTGGCTCCTCTCAGAACTGCCATTCCACATGCCACATCGACTATCACTTCCTGACTGACCTAAAATTACCAGTAAACAACTAGTTTCACTTTCATTTTCTGCATCCTGAAGTAATTCTAGGTCAACATATCTCTCAACATCTCATTCGGATCAGATCAGTGGAGCCAAATCTTTTACACACTATATAACATGTCATTTCGAACACCAAATTAACAGTGCACAGAAACTGTATGTAACAAACAAATTACCAATACTTTTGAGCTACAGCAGTACAACAGTAATAAAATCTTACATCATTGCAAACACATTTGCAGTGGATGACTGCAACCTAAAGAAAATATTTCCTTGATACACACCTGTGGTTCCAGACACTTTCAGCAACATGCAAGAAATGAAATTATATCAAATATTGGACTTTACAAAATACATGCATACTTCAGATACAGCCAGGACAAGTGCAGCAAAAAACTACCAACCACGATCAACCACAAAATTCCATCGATAACTGGAAAGTGACCAAAACACACTAAAAACAATGCTGGAACAAACAATTAATTAACCATTAATTTTGACTAGAACTAACACTAACAGTGGTCATTATGCAAAAAAGATGCACGTTTTATAAGTCACTTAGCCAAAACCTGCTCTATATCATCATAAGCAGCATGTTTGTTTTATCCAATCACATTCTTCAGAGATATTTACTACACTGCTTATTCATCATGTGTACTATATAATGTCTTCTTACTTCTTAGAGATATGACAGTAATCGAAAACTTAATGACCAAAATTTTACTAATTGCAAAAAAATATTTAGTGTGAAATCATGTTACTAATCATACTTTTATCCCTCTAATTCTAAACTATTGGGTACTCTAAAGGGTTATTTAAATAAGTCCATACCAGTACTATTTCAACAGAACCAGTTGGTATAAGCTTACTGGCTGTCGAGTGTATGGCCCAAAGTTCTCAATTACACAACAGTCAGCCAACTGATCATGAAGAAAAACTTTGGGAGCTTCTCCAGACATGTCAGAGTATTGCTACAATATAATGCAAATTGTTTCTAAACATTCAGATAAGAAACAAGTGCTTATTAATTACTGCAATTACCACACAATAAGAGATTTTTATTCATAATAATAACAAAATCAAATGATAAGCAGCTTAGGCTGTACGAAAGACTTTTTTTCAGAAAAACCACAACCAATAAGCATTTTAAACACTTCAATCAGTCTCAAGTTATCAAACAAGAAATGTTTCCTGTATGTATTATGCAAAATAATTGTCGGAAATCATCTTTTCCTGCGAATATTGACAGAAAACAATGACATGTTTATCAGCACATGTACTAGCAGAATGTAATACCTTTATAAGTAGTTTGGCAACCTGTGCACAGAGAATGGTAGCATCATCTGTGCAGGTATTAAGTCGTAATGTGGTGAATGCAGGTGGTACTGACAACGATGACAACAGTTTCTGAAACCTCTCTATGCAGCTGTCTATGCCAAGTTGCTGCTTTGCCTAATTACAAGCAAAACCACAACTCACCCATATAACAAGACAGAATACAAAAACATGGCCAGTGTAAAGATTATGGGATTGCTGAAGAGATGACTTAGGAGCATTTGCAATATTTTAAATAACATTACTGCTTTAAAATGACAGGTAAAACTATACAATACGTCTCTTTCCTAATAATACGGCAATTAGTATTTGAATGATAATGACTAAGTCCCATAATCTTCACTTGTCCTCAGTAATTATGGAACGGCACCTACAGTTTGGTTACTTGAATTCATTCGATTGTCAAATAACTGCAGTTTAATGGAAAATTGCCATTTTTGCTTCACAGAATTTAGTAAATTAACTTTAAATTTACATATGTGTGCGTTAATTTTTTTAATGCGCATCAATTTATTAACCCCTTCGTTACCTGTCCCGTCGCTGCAACGGGATAGCTTGCCGGTCGCCCGTACCTATCCTGTCGCAACGACGGGACTATACAGTGGTACCTTGGAAATTAACGTACACTGCCAACTGGCTGCCTAGTATTTTGGCAGTGTATTTCTTGTCACAGCATAGATATATTTTCACGTCCTGCTGCACCTATTTGTGTAAAAAGAAGAAATGGTTAGTTGTTGAACATAGCTACCAGTAGACCCGTGTCTATGCCTGATATACCGCACCAGCATTGATTGTATTGTAACTTGTAATTAGGCTAGTTATGTTGAGTAATTACTAAATAAACTAACTTGATGAGAAATTGTACATTTCACTCTTAGTTACAAATTAAAATAATGAGGCTGTGGTCCAGTGAAAATTGTGTTTGCTTTGCATTGCATTGCATAGGCTTGCGTACGTCGAACAGTTGATTTAGGCCTACACTTGTTGAAGTCAGAAATTTAATGCCTAGTGCCTACCATAAAAATTATTAACTGTCACGCAACTGCTGCTGCTACTAGTACTAATATTTTGTACTGATATAGACATAGAGAAAATAAGACATCAAAGCACATCAAATCACAATAAGAAAGCAAGACGTAAGCAGTTGTACGTGCATGATATTCTGTTTTGATACATGTCTAACATAATGCACAGTGTTCACATTTGCAACAGCATCATTTCTTTGAACGAATTGCAATGCTGAAGACTAAAAACAAACTCAGAGATAGAATGGTAAAGAGAAGATTCAAGAGCCCTGACGACGGTGAGTGAGTGGGCCAATGTCATTCAGCTAGGCCTGCTGAGGTGGTTATTGTTGACATTTTTAGCATAGACAAACATTCATGCTGCTACGACTTGTTCTTTTTCATCTATTACGTACATTTTTAAACGTTATTTAGTAGTAGCTATCTTCTAATGTCTGAATTACAACGCTACATATGGTCGAATCAACGAGCGGCTGAAATGTCTTGCAGCTGTACAATGGTCTAACCCATAGAGCTGAAAATATACTGAACTTGGTATGATTCACTAAAATGATTATTTTTTTAACTTAATCGTAGAATAAATAGAAAAATTTGATAAACTTTAAACATACTGCAGCTTTCGTTAGTTGCCGAGCGCATATAGTTTTACTTACTTATTAGGCTGCAGTACGTGCGGTCAGTTTGCACGCAAAACGAAAGAGTTAACGCATTGGCAGCTCTAATTACAATGGGCGACTTCACTTTTTGACTTAAGATTTTCGCTGAGCCTTTTCTCTGAGCCAAAGCTAAAGCTGAATGCTAAAATCTGTACTTAGACCAAAGTTCAACTAAACGATTAAAAATGGCGGAAAACCGATAAACCTGACAGAAAATAAATCAACCAGTTACGCTTGGACTTGCTTATTTAATAGCGCCGCGCACGCAAATGACGTAATTACGTAACGTCTTACGTCATTGTGTAGCCATTACGGCGTTTATTTTTGATACCAGACTGTTTTAATTTACTAAACTACCTGTGTTAGTCGCCATGTTTTCGCTCAGCGAAATCACTTCACTTTTTGACTTAAGTAAGTACTTAGACCGAAGTTTAGGCTCAGCGAAAGTCTAAGTCAAAAAGTGAAGTCGCCCAATGTGTAACAAAATACAAATAATCAATTACACTAAACCAGTAACAAATTCCACCACGTACTGCATCGTTACAAATAGAGAACTCCAGATATTTCAATAGATCTTCTCTAATACGAACATTATTACTAATTTCACACATTGTTTATATTTACAAACATTTGTTTACCATAGAATAACTAATACATTAGTGTTGTGCTAAAACAATAATGACAATATTTTAAAACACACAAAAAACAATATTCTTCATCTTCATAAAAATGAAAAGTAGTGTGCTGCACTTTATAAGGAAAAATTCTTCGTCATCACTCATCAGTTTCACAGATATATACATTCGATCAGTTCCGTACATGTAAAAAAATTGACGTAACAAACGACTTGCATGCCTCGTTACGTTACTCGCGAGTTCGTGGCACATCGTGCATGTTTAAAACGATCGCAATGACGTCATTTTGTCGTTGTTTCCGTCTGCGTTTTATACTGTAATATTAATTTATATTATCGGTATATTTATCCTTAAATTCCGTTTCTGTCAGTATGTGGCTTGTCCGACTGAGATATCTTATCATCTGTTTCGCGACTTTTAGTTGTGGTGAGTTTGTAGTATTTTGCTAACAACTCATTTTAGTCACGTAGATCTGTCAAGTGGTGTTGTCAATGTTTCATCAGTAAACAGCTTCAAATAAAATTTTGTCTGGACAAGCGTTGGACAGAGTTTATGTTCACTCTGGAACTACCACAACGAACAGCCACGTATTGTTGCTGACACATTGGGCCACATTTTGTCGTCAGTCTTCTCTGTCGGCTGCAGATTCTTCATTCTCTTCCCAGGCCATAGCAATGGTTTTCAAGTCCTGGCATATGATGTCAATCTAGTTCTTCCTCGGTCTTCCTGGTTTGCGCTTGACATGCTGATCCTTTTGCCAATACAAAGCTTAAACCTACTTCGATATTCTATCATTGTCCATGCGTAGTATACATGACCCAGGCTCACCCAGCCATCTCAGTCTTTTCTCTTTGATGATGAAATTCTTTTTTTCAAGTTTGTCTGCCCCAGTTCCCCTACTGATCGGTAAAAAGCCATCTGGCTTATCAGACCAGAGAAGATGGTAAGGTAAGGTGGTGGCTTTGATAGCTAATTTTTTTTTGTTTAGTGCTTTATCGTGTAAGCTTTGCAGGGTGATGTAAAACGACCCTTTACTAGCCACAATATGCCACATACACGTGCCATGTGGTTTTCGAGAGTACGCTTCATAGAGCAAAACCGTTGGACCATCGATTGCCATGCCTGAATCAACAACAGGCTGTATTCCACGGTTCCAGACTGACCCATAAATGTCCATGTACACTATGTCCCAAAAAAACATCCCCGACATTATCGATCATAACTTGAATATAGATTAGCAGAGTTTAATAACATTTGGCAGAAATATTTCTGACACAACTGGCTATTAAATAAGTATTTTATTTTCCATCTCACCCAACATCTGGGAAAAGCAGACCAAGCATAATGTGTTATAATGAATGAAAAAAACGTCAATAAATTCCACCTGTTCTAATTTTTGGGTTTCAACAGCAGGTCTATTACAAGGTTTGACTGTCATGCAGCAGTGTGTCTACCAGATGAATTTTAGAATTGTGTGTGAAGTCAAGAAGCGACTGGTACAGCAGGATTAGTCTGGAGCAGAACATTAGGCCTATTGACACTGCTGTCAATGAATGGAGAAAGCATGTCCTTGCCTGTGTTCGTATAGTGGGCCAACACTTCAAGCATTTTTACTGCAGGCAGTTGAAAAATGGACAACTGGATGAATTGTCAGCCACAGTGTTAGAAATGTGCACAAAATGTGTTTTTACACGTTATTTTAATTAAGCAATCATATCGCATTGGATAAAAAAGTGATATTTAGCTGGTTGTGTTTTACCCAGGTAGTGCAGAAACAAACGTTGGGTGAGGTGTGAAACAAAATGGTCTTTTGTTGGCAAGTTGTGTCAGGAATATCCCTACCAAAAATTATCCAAATCTGTTAAGTGGTTTTCAAGTTACAGTCGAAAATGTCGGGGATGTTTTTTTGCGATACAATGTATATAATTATAACTTCTTATTTGAGTAAAATATCTTATGTTGTGCACCGATCTGCCTATAATGCCAATTAGGCCCATTTACTTTTGCACATGTTGTTTTTATTGTGTTTTAATCAATAATGCAGCATTGCAGTTGTGTTGTGAGTACTGAGTTGAATAAATCGTGGATTTATGTATAGTAAATACCGTTAAAACATGTGAAGTTCAAGCTTTGTTACGTGAATAGACAGGTCTACAGTTTACCAGTGAATCATATGGAGTGGACTCATGTTGTTTGATTTTGTGATGGCATCGCAGGTGTATCGTCAGTAGTACGAATGGCAGGGCATAATATTGAAGCCACTGCAGCATCTCACAATGACGACAATGATGGACCTATTATTAATAATACATCAACAGCTGGTAATGTGACTGGTAGACTGCATACATCTTCTAACGGTATTTACTACATAAGTCTACATTTTAAATTACCATACATTTTTACTAACACAACAGTCCTGCTAGTTATTGGTTAAAAAACAATATAATCACATGCCAAAGTCAAACTGTGCACTTACCATGACTGAAAGATGCGAAACAAACAATGAGATATCTCAGTTGGGCGAGCCACGTAATCATCAGTGACATGAACGGAACTTTTAGCAGTAATATCAATTAATATTAATAAGCTTATTACATCATCATCTGTTAAACCGAACATCACAACACGCAGGTGGAATCGACAAAATGATGTCATTTTCTTTCACGAAGTCACTGAAGTGTTAAAAACATGTAACGTGCAAGTTATTAAGAGCCTGTGTGTTATGAATTCAGCATGGTGACTTGGAGATGACCAAGGTCGGTGGAGGCAGCTTGTAGTTACAGCTATGCTCCAGTCTGGGGCATGCCCGCAATGATGATGATGTGTGTTATGTGAATACAGTTTACCAATGAATCACGGATGCATATTGTTTGACTGTGTGATGCAGGTGTATCGTCATTACCTCCACCACCATTGGCGAGACAGAATTTTGAAGGAACTGCAGCATATGACGATGAAGATTCTCAGGGTATTATCAAAACTAGATCAACAGCTGAAGCAGTTTATGTGAATGGTAGAGAGCTTGACCAGCCTGGCGATGGTGCCCAACGTGGGGCTGACGATATTACTGTGGGAGCCTATGATGACCAGCTTGTGACATCGGGAGTAGATACTTTCACTGGGGATATAGCAGAGCTGTCCACAGAATCCAACTCACTTCATAGGAATAGCCATCATCATCGTCATCACAATCGGCATCGTAGTGTTGAGCTTACGTCTTACTCATCTACCCCTTACACACGTCGAGGCAACTATGAGGTAATGTGCAGTGACTGCGTCTAACACTCAGTCACAATGTCAACAGCATATATGTCATTTAAATGTGTTTTAACATTTATGGTTTAACATTCGGCTTCTTTTATTTAAATCTGTATTTGGTGCTGTACACAGTTGTCTTGCTTAGCAAGTTCACTGTCATTCTATGCAAGTTAGTCTGCAATTTACTGCTGAGCAAATAAACTGAATAATTTTTTCATTGATTGACTGATGTTTTATTATTACTTGATTAGTTCATGGTGTATCAAAAGAATTGTTTCACTGTTATGGTGTGGTGTGACAAACAAACTGCTAAATAGGATTGAGCAGTGTCAGAAATATTGTATGATAGCATGATTTGGTACGTAACAAAAATTACTCATTTTTTGCACTTTTGTTGCTTTGTGGAAACGTCAGGTTTGCAGGTATATGCCAATTTTCACTCCAAAAACTCTAAGAAATAATTTATCACATAGAGTTATGACGCCAGCCAGTGTAAAAGTGGAATTTCAGTTGAAATTTAAAATAAGTAAGTGTTGCATACATACATAGCTAACGGACAGCTGCATCTCATGTTGGCAGTGTGGCGACATCTGTCCTTGTTTTTTACGACATAATTGACTATACTCTGTGAATAAATCTGTACGCAGGTTCACGTGGAGGACTACTACAGCTGGTATAAGCTCGCTGGTTCAGAAGCAATGAAGTATTGGGTCAGTGAGACAGAAATGCACTATTGCAACAAAACCGACGGTCTTGTCACATTCGATAAACAGCTCTCTGCCTTTGTACGTCTTTCTTTCTTTCTGTGTTTTATATGTACAGTAGCATAGCCAAAATCTGGATGTAGAAGGGCACTTGAAAAAAGTGCAGGGAGGGGTACCCCTTCTGACCAGGGAAAGTGTGGTGAATGGCTGTGCCCTCTCCCCAGAAATTTTTCCAATTTTTGTGTGAAAATGAAGTGTTATGTTGGTGCATTTTGGTACTATTTTCGGTAAATTCGAGTAAGCTTCTAGAGAGGCACATATGCCCCTGGTGCCTCCTATGGCTACGCCAGTGTATATGTAAAACCACATTGTGCTTAAAAAGTGCAATATATATGGAAGTAGAGTTTTTTACATGTAGAGAGCTCTACACGTTGCCAGAACTACATTTATAGCTTGATATGTAAAACTTTCTCCACTGTGTACACTGTTCTACACCCCCTCCCCCAAGCATTTCCAGTTGTAACTTGAAAACAAATTATTAGATTTTAATAATTTTTGATGAAAATACTCCTGACACAACTTGTTCTCAAATGGCTATTCAGATTCTTACCTCACCCAAGGTCTGCTTTTGCACTACGATACCTGAGAAAATTAGAGCAAGCAAAATACATGTTAAAATGAATGAAACAAGAATCTCAGCTGTCACTATGGTGGAGCTGACCGTACTGGTTGTCACTGACTTTGAAGGTTATTTTAAGTCGATGATTTTCATTTCATTTGAAAGGGCGTATGCCATTTCCTATTGGTGGTCAATAGTAACCTAGGCTTTATCTTGCACCGTTTAGCCGCAATGCATCCGTGACAGATGGACAGACGGACGGACAGACGGATGTCAATCACGACAAAGGGCTTACCTTTAAGCTTACAGCTTAGCGGTCAGCCCAAAAACGTCAATAAATTCCATCTATCTAGATCTGTGGACCACAACAGCTAGTCGATTAGAAGATTCGACTGTCATGCCACGGTGTGTCTCTATAGGTCATTCTATACATGTATAGACAGTGTGGATTTGGTATTATTGAGCAGTCGGACAGTTTCAAAACCGATTAGCTTGAATGGGGGCAGTGAGGGGTGGTCACGTCACATTGTAGTGATGAATTTTTGTTGCAAATTTAATTCTTTTTCCAACTGTGCAAAAATTGTGAGAATCGGTCAACAATTGATAAAGTTATCACTGGCATTTTTCATGGACCATGGTTAGGGACCAACTTAATTCACAATTTCACGGCCGTGACATTTTCCTTGAAATTGACCTTCTTCCGTGAAAAACGCCGATTTCCGTGAAATCCGTGATTTTTCATGAATTTTAGTGCTTTTAGTTTGATTTATGACAATTAAAGAGTTTTATCAGCAGCTTTTGTACGGATGTTGCTGTTTGCTACGTCTCGCACTTTAGCACTAAGTAGTTGACATTGAC
>Ga0209367_1005222_pt1 | contig 18011 bp, 12 predicted proteins | sample WorMetLIZISLAND2_FD_187412 | JGI IMG/M metagenome (GOLD analysis project Ga0209367, IMG submission 187412) | Marine gutless worms symbiont microbial communities from Max Planck institute for Marine Microbiology, Germany - Olavius geniculatus... ... | reverse complement strand
TTTGGACCGGGATTATAAAATTGAACGCAGCACCGAGCATCGTGCAAAATTTCGCGCCAATCGGCTGACGGAGCTTGAAGATTACGTGGCGAAAAAAAAGAAAAAACCACAGCAAAACATAAGTCCTTCCGAAAACTATCATTTTCGGGCGGACTAATAACTGGAAAGCAGTCATAGCCCACAGGTACCTCCGCCAAGGCAATGTTATTCGCCAAGTGGCGCCACCATCTTCGGTTTTGCAGCGGTTCCCTTATGCCCCCTTTAACGCAATGGTAACGAAAATTGCAAAGTGATCCAGAATCCAGGATTCCTGCCGGATCATGCCCAAAATTGAATCACTTGTAGTTTATGCCATGCCCGACATAACCTCTAAATTTCAGAAAGATCCGTCCATAACTTTTTGAGTTATCTTGCTGACTCACAGACAAACAAAAACCGGCAATTTACGTTACGTTACCGTTACGTTACGTTACGTTACCGTTACGTTACAATGAACGTTACCTCCGCCAAGGGAGGTAATAATAATAACATAAAAATTCATAAGGCGTGCAAAGTCAGCGAGCTGAATCTAGGGCGCCATAGATAGCATAGAGAGTGTTCGTTCATAGTGCGACCAACCCTCATATCAAGAACATTGGTGCAATGAAAAAACGATGAGCAAATCAGCGTACTGTAATGTTAGGTCGGAGTTTGGTGAGCATCTGCGTGAAGTTGGCACTGGCGGTGTCAGCGGCCGGGCTACCAGTAGCCGTGTGGTTATTGTCCGGGCTGCTGGCCAGGCGCAGCAGATGAGGCACCACGTTAGGCACATTGTGAAGCACGTTCTGCAGCGTCGCTCGGTCCTCCTGGCCATAGAACGTCGTCAGCTTCCTCTGAGCTATGTCCGTCAGCCTAACACACCATTCAATCAATCAACCAATCCAGGATTTCTAAAGTAGCCTAAGTAATACAAACTACTGCTAGATCCACTAAAGACAGGTTAGGCCAGTTCACGAAATGGTCAGAAAAAAATTCCTGAAACGGGTGAATTCTGAGTTGCTGATAGAAGGTGGATAACGACTTCGCAGACATCGCGTCGTCCATCAGGTCATTCCAGGTCCTTGCACTGGCAACAAAAAAATGCCAAATGCCTGGTCTAAAATGCCAAAAAGCCATAGGTGTGTGTAAATAACCCATCTTAGAGATAACCATTTAGCTAACCTGCCACCCGACACAGGTAAACACAACATATCTTGCCTTAACCCAAGCCAAGCAGTCCGATACTGAATTCATCTAGCCCGAAGGGACAAAAGGCTGAGTTGACATATATGCTTGGTTATATACCATGATGATGTACCTGTCCGCAGACAGTCACCCACCTAGGTAGTAACTGAGCCCAGTGAGGAGCAACCAACATGTTTGTTAATCCTTACATCAAGCCACCCACTAGCCGACATATACTTGTATTAGCAACACTCATGGTCCTTTCTCAACACCTAGAACAACTTAATCATGGTGACTTGATGTCCATACCAAAACACTTTGCTCGATTAAATTCTGACAGAAATCAACGACAATTCAATGACAATTTAAGACCGATGACTGCGAGTGTCCCAGCGTCCATAGCAGAGATCGATGCCACCGAGGAATGCCAGACGCTGATCGATAACGACACACTTCTCATGATGAGACCACAACTTTATTCCATCAGGATGTCGCATCACCTATCACACAGCAAGACACAGGGTTTAATCGACAACATTTTGCATGCATTGAACTTAAGAATTACCCGGAAAAATCAGGCAAAGAAAATCTTAAGAAAAAATGCATTTTGCAGAAAATAATCACTATAAAAAAGTTACGAAATAGTTCAAAAATAATGACCAAGTTTCAGACTTAGAAAAAATACTTTAGTAACCTTAGATAAATTCCGAGGACTTATTGTTAATTAGCATCATGGTTTGCTCTCGGTGGCCCGATATATAAAATGGCACTAATTCCAACTCATGACAATATAATGCTGTCTATGGAATCTGCTTGTTTATCTAACACTGACACTGACATCCAAAAAGAAATGCTACAATAAAGCAGAATGACTATAATAATGGCTACTGACTTGAACGCATCACAGCTACTCATCATAGACCCATTTGATAGCACTTTTTGTCACCAATCAGAAATATATCTATGGTATGCAACTGCCATGCTCACAATCATACAAAAATCTTCAGTAGACTTATGATGCTCCAAAACTGCAAAATTTGTCCATGCACACCGCATAGCTGTATTAAACTCACAAAGATTTCATTTTCCTCGATTAAAGTTGAATGGCAGCAAAAACAACAGTTCAGTTAGTTTCACTTCTCTGCTGAATAAATGCTGCCATAATGATAAACGATAACGACGTAAGTGAACGTTGAAGTTAAAATGGATTTCGTCTAGTGAGGATAGACTTAGTGGGGTTTAGTTTAATTTTTATTTCTTTTCTAAATAACTGTTAAATAATGACGATGGATAATAATCAAATAAGTGTACTTTGATGTTAGGATGGAGTTTAGTGAGTGTAGCTTTGGTGTAAGCACTGTTGATGCCAATGGCCATCTCCATTTCTTTGTAGACAAGAACAAATATCCGCACTCCCATACCCTGCGCAGTCATCCAGCACGTTATCTTCTTTTCACAGTGACCACAATTTTTACCTCCGCCATAGAGGTAATGTTTTTGCCAGACTTTGTCTGTCTGTCTGTGTGTTAGCAAGATAACTCAAAAAGTTATGGACAGATCTTTCTGAAATTTTGAGGGTATGTCGGGCATGGCACAAACTACCAGTGATTCAATTTTGGGGGTGATCTGGAAGGAATCCTGGATTCTGCATCACTTTGAAATTTTCGTTACCATTGCGTTAAAGGGGGCATAAGGGAACTGCTGCAAAACCGAAGATGGTGCTGCCACCTAGCGAACAACATTGCCTTGGCGGAGGTGTGCGGGCTCTGACTGCTTTCTAGTTATCACTATTAAATCTTTGTTACTACAGAAATACAATAAAGGGTTTGAAATCAACGTCAGTTGCTATTTTATACAAAGCGACAATATTCAATACATTATACATAACATCATAAACGAAACAAAAATGATGTTTTCTGACAGAGAATACATACGGCTTTGCGCTGCAAGATCTTGTCAAGACGCCAACGGTCGCCCTCCAATGCTGGTCTCTTCAGATACAGCTCTGGACTCAGCCTGACAGAGATATGGCATATGCACTGTCGGTTTTAGGCACGGGTTGGAGAAGCACAGGCCCCCAGTTTCATAGCCATCCATGATTTTTTGCAAAGATAACACATATATCAAATTTCTTTGCATTTCAAAATTTTAAAAATGTAAGCAAATTTGCAGCTTCCATTGAACGTCCAGAAAACAAAAGTGCTTCAGCTTCAGGTGGCTTTGCCCCCCGACTCCCTGACCAGGGGCTCGGCCCCTGGACCCTGCTGGGGGCTCTGCCTCCAAACCCTGTTATAGGCTCAGGCTACCGCGCTCTCCATGGGGCCGTGCCTTCCCAGATGTTGCGGGATAGAACCCCCACAGAGCATACATACACCGTGGGCCAATAAAAAACGTGCTGCTTTACTTTTGTCCATATCTTTGCCAATTATTGACTGATTTTCAAAATTCTTTCACTGCCATACTCTGCAGACAATTTGCAATAATGCAAATGTTACATGTCCCACCACACCGTAAATGCGTCTCTATACTACCTTGTAAAATATAAATATAAAAAAAACTTACAACAATAACGAATATTTAGGTAAACAAAAAAACTCTAGACCAACATTGCGGTTAATGATCCGTATGACACCAGACTGTGTTAGACCCACACAGTCTAATGTCATACAGAACATTCACCGCAATGTTGGTCCAAAGTGTTTTTAGTTTCATTTACCAAAATGTTACTTTGTTATTATCATTATATATGCATATTTCACTTATATTTCACAAGGTAATGTAGAAATGCATGTATGGTGTAGTGAGATATACAATAATCAAATTATTGCAAATTGTCTGCAGTGTGTGCCAGTGAAAAAAATTATAAAAATCGGTCAATAATTGGCAAAGATATTGACTATAGTAAAGTGGCATGTTTTTATTGGCCCACCTTGAATTTTATGAGCATAAAAAACATCAAAACATTGTTGGTATATGATATTGTGATCTGCAGCCAGTGGGGTATTTAAGAAGTAGAAGCCGCCACAGCCCCCTTGGTGCTAAAAATTGGCACAATTTCGCTTCCCAAAACATCAAACTTCATGTACCAGTTAACAAAAATAGCTTTAGCTTCTGGGTGATTTCATCCCCCAGAATGCCTGACCCTTGCTTAAATTCTAGATAAACTACTGATGCGAGCCCATTATATACACCAGTGCAAATGCATAATTTATCACCCTTCCACATAAATCAATCAATAAATCAATCAATAAAGTTTATTATCTCTGGAAATTCAGAAGTGGCAAAGATGCAAATGCTGCTAGCAGAACAAAGCCGGTAACTGACCACCAGTCTGTGATAAAAATTTCTTCCTTAGCTGCCTCTAAGCCATCAGCCACGGCCGCCATGTAGCTGGCACCATCGACAAACCTGCATAAGACAAACTTCCATTAACTTGTGACTTTCACTGTAACGGCATGCAATGTACATATATTATGTCTGCTAAATTTAGTTTGGACAATGACTCATCAGGTCAGGTCAGGTAGTCGCGTAGTCGTGAGACCGTAGTGTCGCTCTTCCACCGTGACCGCGCTTAATAGCCAGCTTCCATTGATCGGCAGGTGGGCGGTTGTTGTCTCTTCGGAGCTGGTCTATCCACCTGCCACGTGGACGACTGAGACGACGTTTCCATGTAGGGTCTGGGAGGCGTCCCTGAGACAACCTGACGCAACTGTGGAGTGCCTTGTGAGCTGGTACTTCGTCGCCAAGCCTCACTAGGTGTCCGAGAGAGACCGGTGCGAGCGGCAATCTCTTCGTTCCGCACGAATTGATGCCATGATATACCTAGGATGCGACGCTGGCATTTCATGTGGAATGCATCTAGTGATTTGCTGTCTGCCACTGTGAGGGTCCAAGTTTCAGACGCATATACGAGCACTGACTGTACCAAGGCAAAGTAAACACGGAGTTTAATAGAGAGAGATAGTCGTTTGTCTTTCCAAATGTTGTCTAATGAGGACATCACTGCAGAAGCAAAGCCGATACAATGACTCATGCTGATAGAAAAAGACTGCCAGCTAGTGAACACTCAATATCAGGATTTCAATTTCGACACAATACGATATTTTATAAAATATTGTGACATTGATAACAATATTTTAATACAATAAGTATGTAAATCTCACACAAGCACAGAAAAAAACAAACAAGATGTGAAGATTAAGCAAAGCAGTATGCTTTATTTAGATAATAAATATGTGTCTCTTGAGTGAATTTATAAAGTTATAATATGACAGCGTTAGCTTGTGGCATTTGTAATCTTTCTTTCTAGTCACACAGTGTAATAAAAAATCTCTAGCAAATATCGTGAATATATGGAAAATATTGTGATATATCGTGATATTTCTGAATATCATGATATATTGAAAAAGTTGTCAATATTTTTTCAATGATATGATATGATGTATCAATATCGAAAAGATATATCAGTATTTTCGATATGTCGAGTCATCACTACTACCAGTTTTTGAAATGCGCATATGGAGGGGAATTAACTTCAGCTGGGTTGACAGGGCATCGAACAATAAAGTTCCGCAGAGAGTCCAAGAAAACAGGAATATCTTGGACACAGTACAGCAACGCAAAATCAAAAAGTTGTGAGTTTGACTCTAAGTCGAGTCACTGTACGAAGTGGTTTCTACTTAGATGGTTGACCATATGTGGACAGAAAAAAAACGATCTCATTATAACAACGAACCAGCAAGATCAATTACATGTGCTTTCCATCCCTCCGAGTAAATAAGTAAGTAAATTGAATACTTGCCTGTTTGGCTGGGGTTAAAGCAGCATGTATTCAGACGACAGGCAACATTACGTAGGTGATGCTCCATAGTTTTCAAATGGGTTACCATTAGGAACTATAGACAACCTTTAACCTAATTTAATTTTTTAACAGCTGACTGTGAAGTCTTAGTATCAAGCCGATCAACATATGGACATAAGAAAACTGTCATAATTTGATCTTTTACATTGTTTTAGATAAATTGCTAAAAATAAATAATTTTTGGTGACATAAGTCAATATAAATGCAACTACATGGCACATCCAGTTTTTTGACATTACAAAAGACAAAAGCATGGGCACATTTTCTTCAAGCAATGTAGTGAGCAAAAAAAAAATTGGTGGCAGGAAGTTGCAACTTTCCAATGGACAGCTGCAAATGTTTGACAGAGGAGACTATGAGTGCTCAAAATTTCAATTTTGCTGAATTTTCAACACCAAATTGTGTATTTTAAGACCAGATTTTTTGACAAAAAATTTCTGACAGGCAGAAATTTCGGAAACCCCACTGCCATGATCCAGTGATGTGAGTTACAGACCAGTTGACGTAGGAGTTTGGTCGGACAGGAGCAAATGATCCGTAGCGATTTCGTTCAATGTAGTCCTTGGCTGCTGGTCCATTCACCATTGCCTCAATTGCTTCATACCATTCAGTTGTCTTTCGTTGGGTCCAACTCTTTAACAGCAGATGTCTGATAGCACGTGCACAGTGAACACAATCAGTTCTGATAAGCGGCATTCAAAAAGTTTTGCAATTCGATGCGCTGGACTGAAAAACTTTCCAATATCTATACACTAACAAAACGTTTATTTCTCTCAAACACATATGAGCCTAAAACGAATGTGTCGTCATTATAATGTATGACATTTCTCCAGCCTACAGCTGGTTTTTTCCTACATGCGGCCCTGGGGCATGGAATTTTATGAAAACACTGACAAGTAAGTCCATGAATTTCTCAGTTGTAATCATAAATATTCAATGGCTGAAATCTGTGCTGGCCACAAATGAAAATGCATCTATCAATTACAATGTCAAGTCAGAATTTAATGTTGTCAGAAAAAAATCTTCTTGGTGGCATCCGCTCTGTCTTTGGCTTTGAGATAAAGTCCTCAGCCATAATAACGAAGACTTTAATAAATTCTGTTCATTAGGCCTAATCATCTATTACCGACAGTCTGAACACAAAACTGAAAAGATGTTGAACACTGACTTCTGAAATACCAAAACCTGTGATGCTAGTAATTGGAGCCCATTCAGTTGTGTCACACTGGTCTGATGATCTTAGTGACATCCCACAGGGTTTAATTTGTTTTGCCTATCTTGTACGTAATTTAAAGACGTCACCATCTTCGACAACTGTCGGAACCAGCACAACATCGTTGTCAACAATACCATGGTACTAAATGTAAAACTTTGAGATTGTACATAATAAATACAAAATAATGAAAAGTTTGTCTTAAAAATTAAACCTACTTATTCTTGAACTGCAAAAGTCAAAAAATATAAATTTTTTATCTGACGTTTTTTTTTGCATTGTTGGTGTAATGACGTTCAAAATATGCAAAATAGTATTAAAGTCACGGTTCACGGTAATGTGTCACCGTGGTAGCGGCTTTTAGATGTTCTGGGTTTTCGTTTTGAGTTTATTATTGACTTTGGCCTTGGTTCCAAGTCCTTGTCCTCGGCTCTAAGTCCTTGTCCTTGTTCTTGACCTTGCCTTTTCCGTAAGTCCTTGTCCTCGTCCTCAGCTTCCACGTCCTTGGTATACGTGTACAATTAAGATTTTTTACTGACTTCCTCAATCGAAGACACAAAGAGGATGCAGGATGCAAAGTTTGAACCACAGATCTATTGTTTGATAAAAAAAGTGTTGATAGAAAGCTGATAGTCATTATGCCATCCCACGCAAGAAGGAAGAAGGCTCAGTCAATCTGCATGGTTAGTTAAGCAACGAGATGGTTTACCTGCCAGCAGACAGTCACCCATACACGCACTAACCGGGCTTAGTAAGTAAGTAAGTGATTGAGTAAGTAAAACATGAATTTACACAGCGCATAACATTAAATTAACCTCTAATGCACTAGTGTAATGCAACTAAGTTGACTAAACACGATGTGTCGACCAATACACTATGCTATCACAAAAATGATGACAGACAGCAAAATAAGGAATAAAGTGTACAACGCAACAAAACCTTGACAAGTTAGAGATAAGAAGTCCGTTGCGGAAACCAGTCGCCTTGAGACCGGTCTGAACACAAAAGTCTCGGTCCATCAACAGCACATCACTCACTGTACCGTCCTTAGGCCGCAGGTATGCCACAAACGAGTCTTTCAGTATCAGATATCTACGCCAGTGACACACACAGCTGACACTGAATCAACTCACAGCTTGACACAGTAAGTAAGTAAGATGATTTAAGTGGCACAATTTGACTGTTAGCCACAATGCGCAGCACTCTCAATGCCCGAACAAAACTGTCTTCGGCATAATGGTGCAGGCTGAGGCCATGACGGTCAACGACCAGGGCCAGCTCAGCTGTGTACAGAACGTACAACAGCGAGCCCAGGACAGATCCTTGCGGAATCCCACACAGCACCAACTGCACAGAGGACAACTGACCACTGTAAGTGCATATTTCAGAAAATCATATCCAGTCAACATGACCATCTAAACCGGATTGTACTACTAACAATGTGAAGCAGCTAGCTGTGCCACGAAGGCAATTCTGACAAACTGACTAATTTATTTACTTACTAGTCATTTGATGTTTGAATAACAGCTGCTGCCTCCTTCAGCGATAAAGTAAAGAGCAAATAAATAAATGAAGTACACACGAATTTGACGAATTTATATAACATATTTAGTCAACATGCTACATTTAAGTGCAGCTTACAAAGAAACTCATCCTCAATAATAAACACGGATGTGTTGTAGATGTTAACTTAACAACTTGTTAATCACAGATTACTGTTAGTCACCACGTTATTTCACATCATACACACTCGCATGTGTATTTATGACATTCATTTTCAAGCGACAATTTCTTGCACACAAGTCAGTTTTATTTACAGATTTTTTCAACGATAACTACACAATTGACATTGAGCAGTGGTGTGGGGCAACCCTGCAGGAGTTAAGCCACGCTGCCCTAGATAGGCAGCGGTGGGCAGCGATAGTAACAATGGCGTCAGACACCAACGGGCATTGAGCCCACGGTTGTCGATGATGTTGATGATGATGACTACACAACATTATTATGCAAGCCCGTGAGATCAAATACGCAATCTGAATATATGCACTGATTATTATGCATCCTCATGATTCATATCTCACACAGTGCTCCAAGAAGAGATAGCTTACCGTGCATTTTACCGTTTAACATACACCATAACAGCTGCTATTTCTGATACTAAAGCAGTTACTGGTGTTGTTGTTGTTGTGGCAGTCCGACAGTTTATTTACTATAGTAGATATAATCAGTTAAATATTAACTACCAGTTACCAATTGGATAATGATAGTCAACTATTGGTTAACAGTTAACCACTAAAACCCTGCCATCTCTACTAATAAATCGGACCAAATAAACCGTACACTTATCATGCAAAACAACAAAACCTAGCAAAAATGTGCTGCATGCCCAGTCAGCAGCAATTTATATTCACAATAATTATGTTCTCAATAAAAATGACAAATGCACATATTCATGCATGTACTGCAACAGCTGTGATGTGGTATGAAACCAAAACCACCACAATTTACTATTCTGCAAATGTTAACATTTTTTGCAAACATTTCTTCACTGAAAAAGTGCAGTTGGACATGTTGGTCCATGTTACTAATACTTTGCTTGAATATCAAACATAAACCAAAGTAATTTCATAAAAAGCAGAATTGCTGATCCGTGCTGCCACCCGATGAATCATGAATCAAGTTCATTCGTAAGCTGAAAGTAATTGCATGTTTTGGCTGGTGGTTGACCCGTAAATATCCCCTTTTTGGGGGGTCAAAAACTCCTATCTAACACAATGTGTCACTGGATGCCACAAGTGTACCCGTCAAATGCACCTAAATTCGTCAAACAGAATGTTTGCACACGAATGTGACAGACAGACAGACCACACTACAGAGAAATGTGTAGGAAGCAATTCCGCCAAAAAAAGAGAAAGCGATGCCAACAAAAATATTGTGCATGCATCTACTGACATATAATTTCAACAGATGATAAATCAATATCAGATTAGCAGGTAAACCCGAGCAAGGCACAGGTAGCTGAAATTTTGGTAACAGCTTGCACAGCACATGAATGTTATTGATAAAGTTCGCGTGAAATCAATAAACCCATACCCAACAACCATTAAGGCTTGGCTGGCTGCATAATTAACCAGTTACTCGTTATTGCAAGTTGTGGTACTGTACATACAACTTATATGCTAAATAAAAGATCACCATCACTGTTGTACTCGCACTAACACTCAGTAAGATGGTGACAAATCTAAGGTGAGGTGGGCATTTAAACTTGGAAAACCACTAACACCACAACAATGACTGTTGTGCTGAAGACTTGAGGCTTAATGAGGCTATAATTATTAGCTATGCACCATGTCCAGACAAAAAAAAGAGACTACAATATTTTCGATATATCTTTAGCAGAGTTAAACATATCTGCACAATTTCTGGCATGAGTTGAAAACATTAGTGCCGAAAATTGCGAAAATATGTTCTAATTTGTTAAAGTTATTCAAGAAAAACTGTAAGCTCTTTTTTCCGGATGCGGTGTAATATCTATTTGTCACAGTTTAACTCTCAAGTGTCCACCACAAAATGCCAGTGGGTTACACTTACAGAAGTTCTTTAATTAAGGTTATCAGAAACTCGGGTCAGACCGTTTGTGCCAGTGACCGGGCTGACAGCAGTTGCAGCACATCCAGCAGTGCAGAGCCACACGTCGACCTCCGGCACGCTTCTGTACCATCCCCTCCTTCAACTTAGCACCGAGACCGGCCACAAATGACAAATGACTCACTTCCAGAAACTTCAGCTACAAGCACACATCCACACACTATGTGGCAACATTGTAAACACACCAATTACAAGTCCGACACAGTCTGTCGCACTGATGAACCGAACGAAACAGTTCCTCTGCACCATTCACTGCTTCAACTTAGCACCAAGACCCGCTGCAAACGACAGGTAACTCACATCTGAAAACTTCAGCTGTAAGGACACAAACACAGCATGCCGACAAACTGTTAGAGCCACATGCTCAACAATGAGTCACCGACTTGGTGTCTGTCACACTGGTGTCTCTCCTGCATCATTCCTTTCTTCAGTCTGTCGCACTGATGAACCGAACGAAACAATTCCAATGCCAAGAATGACAGGATGGGTGGACTCAATTCCAAGAACTTTAGCTACAAGCAACCGCACACCATCCGGCAACATTGTAAACACAAATAAAAAGTCACCGACAATGATGTCTGTGTCACACTAATGAACTGAACACAGATGATTCTTCTAAACCGTTCGTTCCATCTAGTAGCAGGAACTGGGTACCCGGACCCTGTTCCAAAATTTATTACCCGGTTCCAAATCCGGGTAATTGATACCCGTTTTGCACTGATTACCAAAAAAACTAAAAAAAATTGTACTTCTTGCTGATGTTGTGACAAAAAATATTGGCATGTAGGCGCACCGGCGACGTCATCATGCTAGCCAATAGACATCATGAATATTCATGGCCTAGCCTAGCCTGATGTCACTGACGACGTTACCGGCTAGGCCATTAATATTCATGACGTCTCGGAGCTAGGCTCATGACGTCACGGGTAACTGGTAAATTAGAATTTTTCACCTGACGTAATGTAATGCCGCATTTCATTTAAAACTGCACATTAATTTCATATATTTATGCAGCTCAAATCAACATATGTGAGGTTAGATGCCTAATTTAAATCTACAAATTTCTTACGACTTATCTGCTTTTTTTCAACTAGTTAAAACACTTTAATGCACTGTAGGCAGAGCAATGTAACACTCATGACAACATACTACACAATAAATTTCTACATTACTTCAAGAGTGAGATATAAAGATTGGTAAAGCCCAAATTCCATTACGCCGACTTTGCGACAAAGTCCGGGACAAGTTCCCAACAAAGTCGTGAACTTGTCGCAGACACAAATCGTGAAAGTCTGCGACACAAATCACGTCGCCAACTTTCACGATTTGTGTCGCGGACTTTTGTCATTTGTGTTGACTTTGTCGCCGACTTTCCCCATGCACTGTAACGGGCTAAATTCCATTACAGTGACACAAACGCGTTTGTCGCGGACTTGTCACAGACTTTGTCGCAAACATCTCGACATGTCGAGATGGTTTGTGTCCGCGACTTTCGTGATTTGTGTCGGCGACTTTCACCAAAACTTCATGGTTTCATGATTTGTCACCGTTTGTGTCCGCGACTTTCATGATTTGTGTCCACGACTTTCCCCGCGGGGAAAGTTTCGGTGGAGGTCGGCATAATGGAGTTTGGGCTTAATTACACATATGTGCAACATTATGATCATGAGCTTATACTACCTCATTGAAAAACTCACCATCTCCGGGTGATTTCTGTATGTTGGACATTTCAGCACAGCTTGCAGATATGCTTCCAACTGTTGCTGTTTAATGCACATCAAAAAATCACTAAAACATAAAACTAGACAAAGAATAACTATTCCACAAATACCCAATTTTGTATTACTAATATCTTAAAGCGTATTTTGCCTTGAATTGCATTTAGCCATCCTCATTACAACGATAGGCTGCACTATGAATCGTCTTTTTTCTATCAAACTGCACCTCATTACTGCAAAAGTGAGTGAGTGAGTGAGTAGGGTTTAACGTCCCACCCGACACAGTATAAGTCATTTCGGGGACGGCCTTTCCAGGCGGAATGCACACAAACACATAATAATGGAATAGTAAGTTTAATCTTTACAGAAACACGAAACACAAAATGCAGAAAAAACAAGCTAAACCTAAAATTGTAAGAACTCCATTATACGCGTGCATATGTAATTAACATAACGGTGGTTCTAATAATCTTCTCTGTTATCCTCCAAAAACAAAAACAAACCAGAAACAACTGGAGATCTCAAATCACCACCAAGAATAGTGCAGCCACATGGCAAATCGACGCCTACGCAACCCATGAAATAAAATCAGTTGGTCGCAGGGCCACCCACCACAAAACTTTATCAAAATCCATTCGAAGATTTTTGACCTATCCAGATGACAAACTGACAAACAACAGAAATAAAGATAAATTGAAAAAAATGGGAAAAAAGGACGTCAAACATTACTGGAAAAAAGTTGATGCTATATTATAGGTCACAGGGAACGATACATGTGCGTAATGTTTAATTTATGCATAGCCAGCCGACATTACCCGGCGAGTTTCCAGATGTTCCATGCGCACGAGCGAATCTGGAGTCTTTGGAAACTTTGGAACAACTCTTTGCACTTGGGCCAAACTTCTCTGGCGTTCACGAGCCCTAGACAAAAATCAAACTAATGAGAATAAAATTTTCACAGTTAATTATAATTACTGTGGGTAAATGAAGTTATCACAAAACTGCACAAAAATTGATGACTGAGTGTTTTTTACTCTGTTTCAAAATCAAATACATCAAAACAGTAATGTTTGACATCAAATAAACATATGTTGGTATGCATGACTGCACTACATCGTTCATCTTAGAAAACAATTTCGACTAACGGGATTAGCGTGAGAGTTGCACAATCCGGGGCAGACCACTGCAAAAAATGTTGGCACTTTGCCAACATTTTTCCCGTACATATTTGGTACATGTACATGCATGCGAGCCCACTTTGCTGAAAAACCTTACCTCAAAATAAGGTTAAAAAACTCAACAGCAAAGTCGAAATATAACTGGTAACATTGCAACATCTCAGAACAACGAGAAGAAGAAAATGTATATTATACAGTACACTTTTGTTGGGACTGCAATCTTTGCCTTCTGTCTGGTGAGCCAGAGGCTGTCGTGCAAACTGCGGAAGTGCTTAAAGCGTCGACAGACAATCCACTCGCAGTCTCCATGCACCACTTTTATCATGTAGCTACAGCCAGCAAAACACAACAGCCGATAAAATCAACCAACATATGCACCATATGTCAAATAAAAATGAACTGCAGACACCGAAAAACAGTTATGTGACTAGGTAAAATACACTCAGTACAGGTTCTTATTCTGACAGCCACTACTCTAACAAACGTTACGTTACAGTATGCCTGTAGTTGTAGAAATAACATAACGGTCTGAGTCGGCCATAGCCAAAGATGCAACTTATATCTACTCTTAACCCTATCACTAATCCTACGAGTTCAAACGCTCACCATCCCTCTGAGTTATTAAAGACTTTTCCACTTAACAAATCAACAAAACACAGCCATATGCATTGCACAAAAAAACTAGAAATGTTGCCACGAGATGCATTTTGAGAGCCGAAAGTGTATCAAAATACGTTTGTAATCGTACCCGACATGCAGTGCTCCCCAGACCACCTATCTAGATTTGGGGAAATGAGTAGAAAAAAAAGTAAAAAGAAAAAAAGAAAATGAGACAATAAGAAGAGAGGAAAAGGAAGGAAAGGGAGGGAAAAAGCGCTTGGGAGGGAAAAGTCAAACCCTCCTCCAAGCAAAAAAGTCTGTCTGCGGCCTTGCAGGACGGTGAGGCGTACAGATTGCGGTTGAGTAGGTGCAGATGGTCTGTGCTCTGGTCAATGCGGAATATCTCGACAGCGATGCGTTGTCCAGGCATGAAGCACGGACGGTCCTCAGAGTACAGCGTCTCAGCCGGCTGGTGAATACGCGAGAACGCCACGCGACGACGCTGCACTGCACACACCACCAGCAAAACAAAACAATCTTCTATTAGTGCCTCCCGTCAAGGCGACAACCATCGCCAACAAACCATGGCTTTCCGGTTGTCGGCCCACTGACCTGAAACCACCTGCCGGACGATGTAATGTCTGCCGAGTCGTTATGCAGCTTCCGTCAACAACTAAAAACGTAAGCCTACAACTGTGCACAAATATTTTTAAAATTGACTTTTATCATGGACTGGCTGAATCTAGATTAAGCTAGTGGACATAGTGGCGGTTAGTATTAGGCCTACTTGGCCACTTTAAAAATCCTGGATAGAATGACTGATTAATCGAGTCTCATCGCATAGTACTAGGGAAGCAAATGTCTGGACAAATTTCCTCACTCTTCCTTAAATTTTAGGCTATCGGAAAATTTTCTTTAAAATACAAAATATGCAGCTATAAACAGAAGCGGTTTTAGGCCTGGCCGGGGGGAGGGGGCACAGGCCTCCCAGTTTTGCTCCAGGCCCCCCCAGGTTCGTGGCCACCCATGATTTTTTTCCAAAGATAATACAAATTTTTGATTTTTTTGGCCTTTCCAAATTTTAGAAAAGCGGCCAAATGTGCCTCTTCCACTGAACGTCCAAAACCCAAAAGTGCTTCAGCTTCAGGAGGGCTTCACCTCCCTGAACCCCCTGACCAGGGGCCTGCCCCTGCACCCCGCTGGGGGCTCTGCCCCCAGACCCCCGTTATAGGCTCGCGCTACTGCGCTCGCCATCGGGCGGGGGCCCGTGCCCCCAGATAAACGGGCTAGAACCGCCACTTCCTACAAATCCCGAAGTTCAAAAAAAATCTGGACGCAAAATTACAATTCTGAGCACCCCCACCCATAATCTCCTATGTCGGAAATCTTCAGTGGAGTACCAGCTGCAACTTCGTGCCCCTCCCCTCAACTCTTTTTCTTCACGACGCCGACGTATCAGCCAAACTCGCATCGGCCAAGCTCCGACGTACATAACATATAGCATTAGAAAACGACATTGGCCCAGCGCCGACGTAGGCTACTGTGCGGCCGTCCGCCTGCTTTTTGACCTTTTCAGCTAAAAATTGGCGCGCTTAATCCCGCGCTGGGGAACGTTTGGTTTCTCCGTGCTTTTTTGTTTTCAAGTAACTAGGCCATAAGTGTCAGACAGACGGACGGATGGACAAACAGACGGACGGACGAGACTTGTTGTGTGGCCTATCAGGATGAACGCACCAAAAGGTAAAGTTCGATATTCGACATTGTGCAGCTCACACGAGTCAGCTTCGTGATCGAAACGCTTTAAAATCTTGAAAATGGCAGTTGATTGACACAAGCTAATGACACCGCAGCGAATTATGCGTGCAAAGAGCCGAAATACTCAGCTAGGCCAAATTATTAGTCTAAAAACTTTCAAGGTAGCCCAACATAGGCCTACAGTATATGACTAGCGTTATTTGATCAACGAAGCACCAGACAAACGGACGGACGGACGGACAGACAACATACGCTGGCGTAAGTGGCATTACCTGCCGATGCAATAGCATAGAACGGTGTGTACGCGATCGCGCTTCAAGATTCGATATGAAATATTTAGCAAAAGATTTGACGTTAACGACTGGGACTGGATTTTAAGAATCTAGAGCCTTGGGACTGCAATCCTCACTGTTAAAAGAGCCCGCATTTTGCAAGCGGGATTTGAGATCTGCCCATCACTTGTGTAACTGTACAGTAACGACAGACCAAAGCTCGTGCATGCCCGAAAAAGCCCTGCAGATGTTGGCCAAGTGACAGTACGTGTAGGTCGGTTGTTGAGTCACCCTGACGGCTGTTGTATGAATGATATGATCGATATCATACCTAGAGGTATGTGTGAGTGTATAGAAAAGCTAGGAGTAATCAATTCGGTGTGATAGTGAATCGAATTGAAGCCCACCAATTACGCTGCCAAAATGTGTACTATTGGATATTCACTGATCAGTTACTCAACTTTAACAGCACTAGTCCATGTCCAGTGGCACCAGTATTCCCGACGTCAATGCAAATTTCCAAACAGCATATTTATAATACGAGCTTGTGATGTTACAGCTATCGCTAAACTTCCTAACGCTGAAAATTAAGCAATGCCTGAAATGCAACGTTGAATTCATGATGTGCTTAAATCAACATCGAATTGAATCGGATTCGTTTTCAGCCGAATTGGCCACCTGGGCCACCTCTAGCGTGTGGCGGGACACCTTTAAAAACAGGTGACCTGCATTGGTGTATGCGTGTACCAGGCTGCATGGCTGGCGTCAGCTGATCGATTAAAGACGCCGGCGTATAACGAACACACAGACCGAACGAAAAGCACAATGTACCATGTAACTTCTAACAAACGCCCCAGGCGTTCATTTGCACGAATGTACAAACTACAGCAATTACTAGTAGGCCCTACGACAACGACAACAACAACAACTACTACTATTGGGCCTACTACAACTACAATTACTACAACTGCAACAACAGCTACCACAAATATTCTTCTTGACATTTATTGGAGACATAGGTTTTTGGTCGACCATTAGGTCGCGCCTTGGGCACGATGTGTCTGTCTGTCTGTTGTCTGTCTCTGACGCTGCTAACGCATTTATTGTGGCTAAACTATACGTCGTAAGCAATAGGCGATGGTACCATAACAGGGCGACGACGAGCTCCTATAAGCTGTAAACAGTAGCCATGCAGCGGTTTGGCCGCTATTTTAAATGCAACGTTTCTGCCTTTAGACATAGGCGGTACGGTCGGTGCACCCTAGTGACAGCTGGGTGTTGGAAGTTTTACGGTAATGTACGCACCGACAGTAATAAGCACCGGTAAGTGCTAAACAAACCTATTCTATGCTTGCACTCATACTGCTTATCATGTCTCCCATATTGTCCGTAGTGGGACAAGGTGTACATAACTCAGGGACCGTGCGGTCATGCGTGACCAAACGAACGACAGTGTGGGCCAGACCGACTGCTGGCCAGCCTGGAATAAGTGTGTTAAACGACTGTCTGAAATGTAAGTTCGTTGACACTCAAGAGCGACGCCAGGTTTTCAGAGCTAGAGGG
>Ga0209367_1005221_pt1 | contig 18012 bp, 9 predicted proteins | sample WorMetLIZISLAND2_FD_187412 | JGI IMG/M metagenome (GOLD analysis project Ga0209367, IMG submission 187412) | Marine gutless worms symbiont microbial communities from Max Planck institute for Marine Microbiology, Germany - Olavius geniculatus... ... | reverse complement strand
TGTCAAAATGGCGTATTTTCGGACTCAGTGCTAAATTTCGTTTTTTTTCTGTGACCATAACAGTATAGAAATACAGCAGTAATACAAAGACTGCCACGGAGATTGACTTGCATGCGATAAAAAGCGTTATTCAAGGGCGTCTATCCTCCTAAGTCCTTGGAACAATCCCCCAAACTCAAGGTGAGGCGCCGCACGCGTCGACAAGGAGGGGAATGAGGAGAAAGTATCCCTCTCTCCAGCCGACTAGGGACTCTGGGGAAGCGTCATGAGCTCCCCCAGCGGGGTCCGGGGCGGAGCCCCGGCGAAAAACGAATTTGGTGCATTCTAAGCGTCACAGAACCCTTCTGGTTGCAAGATGTCGTAAATATTATGAAAATGCAAAATAATAATAATATTCTACTTCCTTTTAATTTTCCAAAAAAACATTTCCTGGTTTCTCTTGTAGCGTTTGCTTCAATTAGTTTTATATGGTTTAAACTTTCCTGGCGTTATTTATTGTTTATCGTTACTTACTCTTACGTAGGCACAGCCAGAAATTAGAGTCACAAAAGGCGAACTAGCCTCCACGGGCCAAAAATCGAGGCCGAAAGCCGAAAACAAAGGTGGACTTCTTGGGGAGAAGCTTGTCGCTGGGGCGCAGCCCCGGAAGTAAACGGTTTTCTGGGCATGAAAACCCCTTAAAATGCATACATTGAGTATAAATTTTATTAGTTTTACTGCAGAAATGCACTGCATATTCTAGGCAAAAAAGGCGACTTTGGCATCTTGGGGGCATGGCCCCTTTGCCCCCTCCCCTAAATCCGCCTATGATTTGCGTCAAAAACTACTCAAGAAAGTTGCATTGTTTTCGTTGCATTGGTTGGGGACCGGACGTTACGAGGACAGACGCCATGTCTATCATGCGTTGCGTGACATTGGCTTCCCAGTTGCTCGTTGTCAGCGGTTGTAATGGTGACTGCGCCGTTGCCGAGGATACACCGGAAAGCGGGCGGAGCTAGTAGCACCTGCTATTAACGTAACGAGTCGACTCGAGTCCATCCTCCCAGTGCGTCAGATTAGCTGCAGCAGCGTGTCAGCGGCCAAGAGCATCTCCGCCGCTAGGAAATGTTTATCCCGCTAAGCATCCCCATCTTATCTCTTCTCCCTTTGTATTTGCACTTTTACATTCCGTTCTGCAGTTTTTGAGGGAGCGCTGTAAGTTTCCAGAACGAGTCTAAAAGGAAGCCCCAGGCGCTGTCGATTTTGGGATATTCTGGACCTAGAAAGCACTTGGGAGCAAAATTGTCACTAAACACGTTTGAAAAATATGCTGTTTTTAAAACGACTGATACTATTTTGCGCGAGTGACTTTCAAGAGCCCTAAATGCGTTTGCGGCCGTTCTACGCCCTGGACTTCGCTGGAGGACTTGCTCATGTAGTTCCCCTATAGCTTAATAGAAGGAAAGGAGTGGAAAAGAGAATGGAGAAAGGAAAGCGGAGAGAGGGCAGCGGTTGGTGAGACTTGGAAAGGTTGCTTCCTAGTGCTGAGAGGGGATGGACGCCCCTGTCACTCATTGAAAAGCCGGCTAGTGACGTCACGACGCGTCACGTCAGTGGTGAGGCTGTCACGTCGCATAGTGAATCTTCTCCAGATCAGCGATTAATAGTTAACGACCATCATCATCATCATCATCAGTTATGCGCAGATCATCGCTGCTGCTGCTGCTGCTGCAGTGCGTATTGTTGCTTGCTGCGCTGTCTGTCATTTGAGGCGCTGAGTCACGTCACCGATCATCAAAACAATGACCGGTAGATAGTCCATAGTCGCCGGGCAGTTTTGCGACTTTGTGTGACCGATTACTTTTGAAACTATGTATAGTCTATCTATATAGACCGCACAACACATTTACTAACACTAGCACTTCGAACTTTTCGTAGAATTGATTTCCCGGGTACTTCTGCATCTTTAGGCGCGTAGGCCTACATGCAGAGCGACGTCACTGGACTGAACCAAACATGGTATGTGTTAATACGTCGTTTTATGACTGCATGCTAATAAACAATGACATATACGCCGTTAATATACCGCCAGGTCGTCTGCAGTTTCGGGTTACGAATATGACTGTTTTGTTGCTGCAAGCGACTTGTTTTTACCGTACGGTTTTCACGAATTTCCTCTACTGAAGCGTTCATCGTTTAAAATTTTTATTGACATTGGAATTCCGATTTGCGAAGTAGTCTAAGCATGCTTCACTCTGTGTTTAGGCGTACGCGTCTTCACCGCCAGTCGTTAAGTGAACGTATAACCGAAGCCTACAGCGCGCGAAGGCGTGTTCCAGGATGAACGAAATGGTGACAGATGGAGGCGGAAGATGATACGCAAGGGATCATTGAGATCAGGATCATTGATGCGTGGCGTGACGTGGATTAGCGAGCTGGCATCTGATGCCGTGGTGTCTCTCGGTGTAGGCCTGCTGAGCCATAAACACGACTGAGCTGCCGTGTCTTGGGCGCGGTGTAAAGTTTATGAAGCGTCCTATACTCGGAATGTCGACGCCACGTAATTGTACGACTCGCTGACGGTTGTATCCGCTGTAGACTAAAACAATATCGCATATTAGCTTAAAGATTGGATCTTCTCAGCGTGAAGCATTTCCGACTGTATTCGATGATTCTGTTCATTTGTCTACAAATGCGAGTTTTCTATTGCACGCGCTTAGACAAGTTTAGCGATAAACTATAGGCCTAAATACTGTAACGCGAGCAGAAGGACAGTTGGCACACGGTGAGCCGTTTAACGCAAAATTTTTCTGTCCAGTTCGATTCCTGTACTACTGTCAGAATCACGAGAAAATTTGTGATAACGCTATCACTAAAGATCTCACCACACCTCACGTGTGTCGCTACACTACCTTGCGTCTTATAAAAGCACCACGACGTTGTTACAAAAGTTGTCTTGTTGTTTTCAATTGTTGCTTTTAAGACACTGACGTTTTACAAGGTAGTGTAGCGACACAACTTGAGATGTAGGCTACATATGTTTGCGGGTGTTTGTAGATCGACTGGGTGAAGGAGCCTTCATCTAGTGGATCACGTGGCAGCGACAGTTCATCCGAGTCCTCATCGCGACCAATACGCATTGCATCCGGCAAGCATATGTCCATTGACGACCGACGCTATCGAGTCTACCGACCGCACAACAGCGCCCTTTCAGTGCTCATCATTCGGCGAGCCAGGCGTCAGGATGCGGGCATCTACCGATGTAATCTGTCCGGCTCCAGCACCCGACACAAGTACATGGTCCTCAACGTCACAGGTACGACTGCCTCGGCCTCAGAAACAAATATCCGTGCTTCCAGTTGCAATCTGGCGAAAAACTACGGATGTGGGAAATAATCTGTGAAAATTTTTATTCTGTGATATTCCGTGATATTTTGTACACGTCGTCATGATCATAATGAGCAAGCCTCGGACTGAAGCGTAGCCGTTTCCATGAGCTGTCTCCACCGCCACGCTGAGTTCAGTCCGCGGTTGAGCGGTTGAAGGTCGGCTTTCAGGGTCCGTATATAGCCAGGTGTAATACTATGTATACACAGCAGCTCATAAAAAGAGTAACACGCCGAGTAGTACTCAGGAGAACTAAATTAAAAATAGGGGGGCTAGTGTATGGTTGGAGCATAACAGACTAGAGTCACTAGACGCACGCAGCTTTGTTTTTAGCAAAACTCTGCCTGGATGGAAAAAAAAACAAAAAAAACTGCGCCAATATGTTTCAGGTCTCCAATAAAATTATGGGGACGGATGGCAACTCGAAGCACAGGAATGCTTAGGCGGAATTCCTCTTATAGCGCATATGAGTGATTTAGCCTATTTCTATACAGTTTTCTGTAGCGTGGTCTGTCTGCCTGTCTGTGTGTCGTCTGTCACATTTGTGCAACCTGCTTAAGCCGTTCGACGTTCGTTGGTACACATGTGGGGTCCAATAACGCTTTGTGTTAGACGGGGCCCTGACCCAGGGGAAGGTGAAATTTTGTGGTGTCAAACCCACAGCCAAATTGCCAAATGGCTAGTTCTATGCTATCACCATACGAATACGAACAAGGAGTTTCGTGGACTTGCGGCAGCGATTTCGCTTTTTGCCAAATTACTTTGGTTTTTGTTTTACACTTTATTCTTATGGTATAACACGTCGTCATTTCTACTGCTAACTTTGTCATGTTGCAGAATCGAAGATTGAGGCTCAGACGAGCTCGGCGAAGACCGTCGCTAAAGTCGGCAGTGACGTATCTCTTTGGTGCAATGCTACGGGTTATCCCAAGCCGGTCGTGTATTGGACACGCGAAGACCGAAACCGCAGACTACCGGATGGCAACCAACAGTTCTGGGTACTTTATGATTTTCTGCTGCACTAATATTTTGGCTGCGTTCATAAACTCGCACTAGGTAAGCCGGGTTATGACCCAGCCGTTCACAAACTAATAACCGAAACTGGGTTGATGGTTTAAGAACCTCGGTTCCCGGATCGCTAACCGAACGACCGTGCTCACTAGTAGGATTGTCTGGTTATGGATAAAGTCGTCGTTTGTTGTCGGTAATGAGGCTGATTATTTTCACAAACATTTCAATTCTGTGCATTGTTTGCTGAATCTTGTCTGCCATTACTTTTATTATTAACCGCAGTTTTCGTGATGTTTACGCACACAGAAAATATATCACATTACTGTAGGCCTACACAACTGTACGCTGCACGCCACTGCCACGCCCACCGATTTAACTGATCGTTCATAAACCGCATAAAACCCGACTTACCCAGCACAACTGATGCTAGTTATACGTACGGGTTAAGTTTATGAACGCGACCTTTGTTGCGCAAAGCACGTGGTTTTTTTTCAACTGCTTGTAGATATTTTATTATTTAAACTCTTCTTGGAATGATATTCCAGGAAGGGAAAATAATGGACCGATGTTTTACATGTGCATGTAAAATTATTTATACCACTTATGGCAGGTTTAATGTCGATATTGTGCAACTGGATGGTAGCGATTGACAATAAAAATGGGTCTCAATAATATAAAAACATTCGAAAATAACAAAAATACCATTTAAAATACACAGTTAATTATGTAAATAAACATTTATAGTCTGTCGAAAAGCTAGGTAAATTGGCTTAATCTGGCGCACTTTACCAAAGTTAACATCGCGAAAGACTTCTAAAAGACTCGAGCTGTATACTGCTGTATATTGCTACTTTGTTCTGGATCGTTTTGAATCACGATTTGTGAATTGTTTTTTTTTGTTCCACCATTGAAGTTTGTTTATATTGCGTTATTGTACGCTCTGTCGCAGGGCAACGAACTGCTGTTTGACCGGGTGACTGAGGCCGATACCGGAATCTACACATGCTACCTTGACAACTTCGTACAGCCGGTCGTCTCATACAAGTTCTCACTCATGGTCGAAGGTAAACTAATAGATGATGATGATGATAATGATGATGATATATAGGCTGCATGGTTACCATCGATCGGTTTGAAGGCTGAAGTCGAAGTTATTGTAAAAGTTAAGGTAAAGTCCGGCACATGCTGTATCGCTACTTACATAAGATAAAACTTATGACCATGTCGGAAGGGGCAGCTGATTGGCATGAGCTAATGATATACCGCAGTGCACTTTGCGGCCGTCCACTGCCCACGTTAGCGAACAGTTGGACCCACGGTGCAGCCAGCAGACGTATCACCGCGAGTGTGCGCTAAACTGAGAAATAATTGCTACAGATCATTTCGGCCCGTGATGTGTCGCGTGTAGCAGACTTTTTTACTTTGTTTCTACCGACTGTAATTTACACTGTATTTATTTAATGTAAGATATTTTACTGTTTACCTACAGATAGTGATTCAGACCGCATATAGGGCCTACAGCAAATTTTAATACAGAATATGATAATCATAATATATGACGATAATAAATTAATAATATAGTGTTATTATGACATAGGCCTATGTATAAAATAGCGATTATTCATTCGTGTGATCAGATAACCCGTGGAACATCGAGGGGTCGAAGATGCGTTTCGACAGTTCTCAGTGGTACAGGCGTGACTCGGCCGAGCCTAGACCGATCAGAGGCAAGTCCTATCTACTACTGTGTGAGACGAGGGGCTCGCCCAAACCGCTGCCGACCATCCAGTGGTACCGCGACGGGAGTCCGCTACACAGCAGCAGACACTTCTACATCATTGTTAGTTTTTCTGATTTTTGTTATTACTTTTTATAATTTTACCTATAAAGAATATCTAACGACAGGAAAGTTTGATAGTATGTAATGGATGAAGCATCTTTCTTACGCGTTACATCAGACAATGGCTGAATTAGAAACGTAAATAGTTTTTTTAAACGTAGAAATGCAATTATATAAACTTACTTGACAATAACAAAGACAATCTATCACAAAGATCGACAACGCGCCAATTGCTGGCCACAGCGACGTTGGGGTTGGGAGGGGCGAGGCATGAAGTTGTATTTTTCGTACTTTTCTGTCAAGTTTTTTTCTTGACATTTTCGAGAAAATGAGCTGTGAATGTTTAATATTTGGAGATAAACATTCCCAATTTAGGAATTATGTAGTTTCAGAAGAAAATTTTTTCGACAAGAAGAAAATCATTCAATACGATAAAACTTTGGGGGAAGACAGTTGTTTCTCTGCTCACTCCATGTCACGACAGTATTGGCTGGTCATGTTGGCCTGTTGGTTGTGATCGTGGTTAGGAGGACACGCCTGAATGGAGATCGAGCTACACCTCGTCAACACTGGTCATCATGAGATTTCAGTCGGACTTCCAGGGCAACTACACGTGCGTCGCATCAAACGCCTTCCGCATGAAGAAGCAGACATTCTACCTGTCAGGTAACTATTCCAGCCACCTTGATTGTCTCACTATAGTCACTGAGAATCTTTCTGTACGTCTAAGATGATCTGTAAATCCGTGTGTTCGTGTTAGTTTTCGATTATTTGCTGTGCAGGTATAAGTGGGCAGTTGTGAGTGGCATTTTGACCTTTCTGACGCAAAAACGCAAATGATCAAATGTGTTTTATATGCACCTGACCACGTGTATAGTTATGTGTGTATTGAGCTTTAAAGTGCTTATATATGTTATTAAGGTAAATGAATGAATACGTCATAAAAAATATTGAACACATTTCGTCATGTCAGTTGATTTTGCGTTTTTGGTTGTTTTTAAGGCGCGTACAGAACAACGTAACTGAACTCAACTTAACTGAACTGAACTGACACGGTTTAGTTTTTGACAAACTGGTCAATGGATACGCAGAGCGAGGTCGTTGGTCATTGGTTGACGCGTAGTCTTGCGTGAGCGTAATCACGTAGGCCACCGACGCCGTTAGACGGTGCTTGCACATTGTTCTGTTCGTTAAAGACCAAACCATGTCAGTTCAGTTCGGTTCAGTTACGTCGCTGTGTACGCGCCTTTACTAAAAACTTTCTATTTACTTCTCATCTGTAGAGAGCCCGACGGCAATACCGGAAGTGACGTCAGAGTCGCGTCGTCGAGGCCGCGGCGGTGGGCGGCGGTCAGGCAAACGGCGCGGAGGACGTCAGAGGAAGAACGAAGTTCCGGGCAGCGATGAAACGCCAGACAGCAAGAAAACTAATCTACGCCAAGCACTCGATCAGCAGCAGCAGGAGCGCCACCATGCGGCGCTGGCGGAAACTACAACCACTTCTCGCTACGGCAGCGATGATGACTACGACGGACAGCTTCCAAGGCTTCCTGTGCCGGGCGGAAATCATCCGTCCACCACACTGGCGCCGCCTAGCGAGGACGACGAGAACGACGACACCGCCTCTGAGGACTGGGACGCCAGCGGAAATGAATGAAGACTCTCGTCGACCGATGGTGATTGATGACGAATCTGCTGACAATCTAACAAGACGAAGAAAAAAATTTTGGCCCAAAAATACAGTAACGATCAGTAAGCCTACAACGATACTGAAAGTTAACCAGATGATGTCTAAAACCATCAATGTATGGGCGGCGCTAAGAATCTGAAGCTGGGGAGGGGGTAATGGGGAAAGGGCAAGGGCACAGGGAGCAAAATTTTTGGTGTGTGGGCCAAATGTCGACCATTATATTCAGTTGTTGTGTGGAACAAAAACATAAGGTCCAAGTCAAGGGGGCTTCGTCACCTGAAGCTGAAACAGCTTTTGGACGTTTAATGGAAGCCACGAATTTGATATTTAGAAACGCAAAAAGTCACAGATGTCTGTGTTGTCTTGCAAGAATGACGTTTAATCGGCGTAAGTCAAACCTTACCATGCGTATGGTTACCATAATCGGCATTATGTTACCGGAATTTATCAGCATCAGAATTTTTCCTGGAAGAGCAACCCTTCCCCCTTTGGCGCCATTCATGCATCAATGCTGGTCACTTGAGTCTTTGAATAAACTGATAGGCTAAAAGTTAAAACAGTAGGCCTAACTATAATGATGTACAAACAATGCAAGTTTGTGGCACATGTGCAAAATAAGCACTAACTGTATACAGAAACATGCTTACTCAATAATAACCAGGAAACTAAGTGATAGGCTTAGAGTAACTTAAACCCAAACTAGAAATATGGGGCAGAGCTCGATGTGAGGCCGCCCGGCGCCGTAAGTCCGACTGGGGGAAAGTTTGGGGGTTGAAATTCCCCTCGCAGCAAAGTCACAAGGCCCGAACTCCAATACGTTATCATACACAGAACGCGCATGGTCGACTTAGGGTGGATCAACATCCGCCCTTATAACTTTTTTTGTTAGTGGACCAAAGTTTACCAATTTCTTGTTTAACTTGGAAGAAATAACTGTCAATAAGGTTTGTTTAAGATTGTCGATATCTGGACCCGTTCCAGAGATATTCACGGTCAAAGTCAAAAGTTGTTTAGGGGGCGGAGCCCCTTCTCTCTAAAAAAGTTGTAACCCAGTTTTTAACTCAGCCTCGTGATACGTCACGTGGCAAAGTTTCGCGGGGCTACGCTTCCTTCTCCCAAAGTTATTAAAGCCCATACGCTGAATTTTTGAGCGAACTTTTTTACCCATTTGAAAAAAAAATTTGGGGGGCACACCCGTTCCTGGTGGGGTGTGTGTTAGCAAGCCTTAGTCATTTTCTAGCGCGTGTAAAAATTTTGGGGTGCAGCACCCCATAGGGGCTGAAATATGGTTTTTTGAAAAAGTCGATTTGGTGGGTAAACATTAGCCGCCTACTCGCTGTGATTAGTGAACCAAAGTTCACTGGACTTTTTCATCTAACGCGGGAGGAACTGCAGTCGATAACTTAGTTTCATGATTTTGAATATCTCCATCCGTTCAGGAGATATTCGCGGTCAAAGTCCGAAGTCGTGCAAAATTGAGCCAAATTTAGCATGTTTTGGCTTCAAAGATTTTTTTTGGACACAGGCTTCAAACTTCTGGACCGGGATTATAAAACCAAACACACTTCCCGTCATGTGGCAAAATTTCGCGGCGATCGGCCGACGGAGGTCGGAGATCTGGTGGCGAAAAAAATAATAAAAACTGTTGCACAACATAAGGCCTTCCCGAACTATCGTTCCGGGTGGCACAATTAGGCCTAAACGATGTTATTCATCAACGAGTAACGTTTCGCTGGCAGATTCAGATTCAAACGTTTGAATTGTACATTGTGTATAGTGCGCCTGTTAGACACAAGTGTTAATGTCTACTGTTGTATTGACATCGATCAAGTAAAACATTGAGTGAAAAAAATGAACTATTTGTTATTTGCAGTTGATAACCCAGCCAGTGCGTCGTCGCAGTCGGGCAGGTGTATTGCTCCCAATTTTTAGCCGGTCGGAAAATTTTATTTTTGTCCCAAATTTTTTTAAACACAAAATTTGGGGATGGAAATCTCCCATTTAGAATAAATGTGAAAGCAAAGTCGAAATTCTGGGCAACGTTAAAATATTGGGGGTAAATAAATATCAAATTTGCAGTTGTCCGTCGGATAATTGCATCTTCCTGTCCCCATTTTTAGTCGACGACGCTGCTGAATCTGACTACTGCGGTCATCAGTAGCGTAGGGTTGTCAGTCGTACTAGTCTCGAGAACACTGGTGCACGTTTATATAAATAGACTCAAATTCCATTTGTAGAATTTTGTTTGTTTAAGATTATCAGCCTATGCCCTTTTCATTTCTTCAACACAGCTCATTACAGTTGAAGTGATTGGGCGCTGTAAGGGCATTCGTCCTGTAAAGTCTTACCTCCAAGTATGCCCAAAATTAACTTTTGAGGAGACGACTTACATTGTAACCTGCAGCAACTCCGCACAAATAGACAAATCAGAATCGTAGCCTAGTAGTTGACGGTTGTTTTCTCGTTGTTAAAACAACAATGTAGACGTTTTCTTGTATTGAGAAAAACGGGTATAAGCGGAGGCAGATAAAAAATGTTTGACATGTCTACAGTGCGCTCAGGGGCGTCCATCTTTTTCAGCACCAGAAAGCAGCCTTCCTCAAGTTGCACCAACACTTCCCCTCTCTCTTTCCTTTCCCCTCCTTTCCTCTTCCTTCTATTTTTTCCTACCCATTCTATTTCTTACTTTTTTCTATCTCCAATCTAGTTATCTAGTTAGAGAGCTTGGGAGTGCTGTAACTGCCTCCAGCGGAGTTTGGCGCTGAGCGCGGTCGACCGGTCCGCAAACGCATTTTTTGGCTTTCAACACATGTTGCGTGGTAACATATTTTTAGTCGTCTATGTGCAATGCAAATGACGTTTTTTTACTTGTTAGGTCAAAAATTCTTCTAGCTTAACTTTCAAGTTTCTACAAAACGAATCCTGTTTTTACCTGTCAGTAGAATGGACGTCCCCGAATGCGCAGTCGTTAGTAGCGTTTTGTTTTGTATTGTTTGCCAGTTTGCGGTCGATTGACGACCACCACTGGAAAGTGTGTGTCACACTGATCATAATTACCTGCGCCAAGGAGGTAATAGTTTTGCCGGACTTTGTTTGTTTGTCTGTCTGTGTGTATACAAGATAACTCGAAAAGTTATGGACGGATCTTTCTGAAATTTTGAGGACATGTCGGGCATGGCATAAACTACCAGTGATTCAATTTTGGGCGTGATCCGGCAGGAATGGTGGATTCTGGATCACTTTGAAATTTTCGTTACCAATGCGTTAAAGGGGGCATAAGGGAACCGCTGGCAAAGCGAAGATGGTGACGCCACCTGGCAAATAGCTTTGCCTTGACGGAGGTACCTGCGGGCTACGACTGCGTTCTAGTTATTACTGCGTGACCAGAAGCGCGTATAGTACTTGTTGATATTATTTACTGAACGTTTGCTTTTGAGCTTGTCGACAACAGTACTTTTCTGTATGTTGTTTTATCTGCTTTTGACCGCTAACTGTTGAGAACAAACTCATTTGCGTGTTGTACATATGGTGTGTCATTTTAAAAAATGTGAGTTTTAAAAATTGCAGAAGAGTGATTAAAGCTCGACAAAACAATGCATACTCCTAAACGCCGTCAGCCCACGGTGAAGTGGCCGAAAATGGCGATTTTTTCTGCGTTTGGTCGCCGTATAATTGGAAAAAAAATATACAAACTTGAAACCAAAGTTATTGTACAAGCTTTGTGGTAGACATGCTTAGCATAGACTTTGGTTTCTGTCTGTGCACAGTTAATGCGATATTTCAGGTTTTTTTGTTTCGGTAACCGTAACCCCAGTATACCTGAAATGCAAAAGCTACTTTTTTTATCCGAAAACTGGTAAATCTGTGACTTTTATCGCTGATCCCAGTTTTGATAGTAGACGTCATTTATATATTTTTATTTCGTCAAAACAAAAGCAAAATCAGCACACAGATAAACACAGACAAAAAACGCACTGTCAGTCACACACTCAAACCTAATAGCTAAATAAAACACCAATACACAAAGTAAGCAACAAAAATAACAAATTTTGTCTCTTGCCTGAGTTATCTGCAGGCCTGACTGCTTATACACTGTGTCTCAAAAAACACCCCCAAACATTTTCGATTTTAACTTGAAGAAGGATTATCGGATTTTAATAATTTTTGGTAAAATTATTCTTGAGACAACTGGCCATCAAATCATTATGTAGTTTCCCACCTCACCCATCGTATGTTTCTGCACTACCTTGTACAATTTGTTTCTGCGTTGGTCGTTTTGACTGGATTATTTTGCCTATTATCACTTGACTGGGTTCTAAACCCAACTCTTGGCAACATCCCACTGGTTACGAAAGCAGGAATATAGTTAGATAGAAAAAAGGGGAAAATAGTGAACTAAAATGAGTCAGCAACAGATATGAGAAGCTGAGGAGAAAATTTTCTTCGAGCGTTTAAATGTGAAAGTCGTCTGCATTTTGGTCTTCCGTTGGCAATGAAAGTCTGCAACGTCCAACTGAGCAGCTCTTAAGTGTTGTGCGGTAATTTAAGTGTTGTGCACGGGACCTTTAAACTCTTTGTTTACTGCAGGGCCTACGCATTCTGACTTTTGTTAGTCAATGAGCCTACACGACGTAGAATAAAACATTTTTTTGCCAAAGAGGATGCACAGAAATGCGCTTTGCTGACTGAGATGTAAACCTTGTGATTACCGCGTCTTTAGAGCCTGCTAAAAAGGAAATTAAACTTGGCGAAGATAACTAGCGCTGAGTTGACCTTAATGACAACGTAAGTTCACAGAACTTGAAGAGAAATGGTCCTTAGCTAAAAATTGACTTTTTGCATCGATTTAAACGTTTTTGTTTGTATGAATGGTTTGACGCATTTAATTCAAAACGTTCTAACGGTTCGACTCCCGGCAGTTCAATTGCCAGGTAGCACCGTTTTTACGCGCGAAAGCAGCTACTGCTTTCAGCGCGTCTTAGCCATCGCAATACACGGGTGGATCAGTCAAAAACGGTGCAAGCTAGAATTACCAAATCTTCACCTTCGGCTGCCCGGAAGACTCTAGTTTCAGAAATCGTAAAGCTTTTCCATAAATTAGAACGGGGTCACCCTGAACGAGGGCGCTAAGTGAGAAAGGGGTAGGCATAAATTGCGACTTTTGGCCAATAAGTCGCTGTATCTCAGTAACGGTGCGAGATAGGGCCTATATGTTACTATTAATCACTAATAGGAAGTCGTACACTGGCTCTCGATTGGCGCCGAATTCAATAATCTTGAATGACCAGAACGCCAAAATATGGGGTTTTATGGATTTTTTGGCGATTTCGGGTTGCGACACAAGTCTATCATTCACAAGGTGACGCCACGGAACTATCGTTATGCGATCCCAGATAGAGAATTTGGTATCTGTATATTAACTTAGCGTGAACACCCCAGTTTTCAGCTAAACTACTGAACCGAAACTGTTATAGGCTTTCGCGCGTCTCGTGAGCATTAGCTCAAATTTCTTGTTTGATATACCGTTCGTAATCTATAATGCAGTAATTATAATGTATTTCGAACACTGTCCTGACACCTAGCAAAAAGGAGGTAACATTCTGCGGCTGAGAACTGGTAAAAAGTTACGGTAACCTGGTTTATGTCACCTGTGACTTGACTGCCGAAGCTTGAACTCCATTTTATTCGAGTTGTTGTGGATATGTTATACGTGCAACAACGATCCCATACGGCAGGTGACGGCCGTGACGCTCTGTAGCTCTGAGATGGGCTTCCCATAAAAAAGCTCTATCACCACTTTCAACCTTTTAATTTTTTTAACAAGCTGTACAACAAAATCCACGCGAAATCAAAAATCTATACGTCAAATTCACAACAATTTGTAAAGATAAAAGTCCTGTACTTGCTATAGTGCTTTTTACATGAGACGGACTCATGGCCAGAAGCTCTTTGACAATCTCGGAAGTGCAGCAGCTGATTGGCATGAGCTAGGCCTAATGACACCGCAGCGCAGTATGCGGCCGACCATCCGTTGCCCGCGTCAGCGAACATTAATGGACTCACGGTATGTAGCAAGCAGACATACCACCTCCCCAGTCAGTCACTTTAGGCCTTCACCCCGTAGTTCGTAAACTGCTACTCATATTTTATTTCACGGAGGGTAGAAGGCTGAGCGACCTGAGCACACAGCAGGTTAGAATATTGTACGGCACAAGTTCACACGAAATCGAAGGCCTAGTGGCCTACAACACATCCACAACATGTCAAGATGTTGTACGACTTGTTGTCCAGCAAATTTACAACAAAATAAAGTAGTGGAATTTGGGCCCTAAACACAGTCGACATCAACTCCTGTCGAGATACTTGCATCGAGTAGGCCTATTTGTGTATACGTCCTGCAACTTGACACGAGGAGAAGAATGGTGAGACCGTGAGATACCGGTAGCCTAATCAAGTAAAGTTGCGTGATCAACAGGGTCAAGTTTGAAGTTCACCGTTGAAGCTGGCGACAGACCGAAAACAACCATATCACTGAAACTCTGACGAGACTTTATCATTGACGTAAGCTACAGCCATCTCAGTTGTTGTTTTTTTAGTTGTTGTTGGGCAGCAAGTGCGGTAAATTCGGGGATAATAATAGTCAAAGTTTGATAGGAAGTTAATGCGCTGATCTTTATCAATGAAGTGGCTGAACACCAAACCAGGTTGGTAACCAACTGGTAATATAATAGGACGGCGGTAGGCGGTAGGTAGAAATTCTGCCAACGTTGGATTACGTTGGCTTAACTTTCACTAGCTCGGCTCTCGGACTTTTGATAACTATCTTTTTGCTGTTAGGACAAAAACAAAATTTTAATATAAGTAGCAGGCTCAACCTAAAAAAACAAAAAATTTTTTTTTAGTTTTGGGTTTCCATTAGTTGTGTAATTTTACTTGACAAGTTGATACAACTGTACTGCATTTTCTGCTTAATTAAATCAATGTTTTATTTATAAATGTTTATAGATATATAGATGTTTAATTTATAAAAAAACAATATGTCAAAAATGGTAAATAAAAAGTGACAATTGTCTTTTTATGACAAATTTTATTACAATGGAGCTTTATAAATCATTTACTTACTTACTTACTTACTTACAAATTTAGTTGTAACAAAGGGATTTTCTTCTGTGACGTCGGTCTCATGATGTTTCACTATCGATTAGTAAATTCAGTCACCCATGAGCGTAGCAAATATGCAGCCATTGCACAGCGAAATAATGCAGCAAGTGGGCTCTCGATATGTGTCATTAAAATCTTATTTGCGACTGTCGTCCATTGTTTTCTTTCACTTTCTGTTCATTCTTGCGTTTGCTGCTGTTCTTATTTGCATGGTAAAACTCGGTTTCCACCTAACGCAACACACGTAACGCAAGGTACGCAACAGACTCAGAGAACGTAGCAAAAGTAAACAAGCAAATACGCAACGGACGCAAGATAAGTATGCAAGCAAGCAGTGGCAGATCTAGCTTTCAGCCAAGGGGGGCGCGGGGAAGGGGGGGCGGAATATTTTCCTCGTTCCTTGCTCCTCCTCCTCTTCTTTTTTCCTTTTCCCCTCCCCGTTTCCTTTTTCCTTTTCCCCTTTTCTTTTCCCTTTTGCTTTTCTTAGAAGTAGGACCTCTTGAATCCACCTAGGGGGTCCGTGAGCTCCCCCAGCTGAATCTGGGGCGGAACCCCAGCCGAAATCAAATTTGGCGCATTTTAGACTTAAATTATAACATTCGTTGGCAATAATTTTGATTATTTTTTCTGATACGCGAACTTATTAATTTGCAGTTCGGCAGATAATACAAAGTGTTTACTTATGCATAGGCAAGGCCCCTCCCACCCTTGGATCCGCCACTGCAAGTAAGTATACTCAACGAACGCAATTGATGAACGCAAGAAAAGTACGCAACGGTTGCAGCTGACAAAAGCGAGATATAAACGCCCAAATGCAACGACAGCAGCGGTGTCTATTCTCGCGTTGCATCCGTTGCGTTATGGAAACTAGCCTTAAGGAGCGAGTAGGCCTACATAGCTACTCGTAGGACTACAGTACATAATACAATTCACTGTTCAGGTAAGGCACGCTGGAAACTTCCACGGTATATAGGCCTACATACGGTTGACTGCATAATAAACTTGATTCTACCAAGCAGGCAGTGAGTGCAACAAGTTAATTAGCATTTTAGCTGACGCCAGCAAAGCGTAGACGCGACTGCAGACTATTGTCACACGTGACGGTGTACGAGTGTAGCTTCGCATCGCTTCGTACACACGAAAAATACGTGCGTTTATTCGCCAATCAAGGGAACAAGAAATGACGTAAGGACAGAGACAAAAAGAAAGAAAGGAACAGAGAAGAAGAGAGAGTGATAGAGGAACAATCAGACAGACAGACAAATGTATAGACTAAACTAAATTAAACAGTAAGCTTGTTTGCGATATAGGCCGACATCTTTTTAAGTTTTGCATCGTTCTGTGTACAGCTGATGAACATCGGAATCAGATGAGGTATACCGTCCAGCGTCCACCGCCTTCGCCGGCATTCGACGCCGACGCGGATAAATCTTCGCGGTCTAGTTCGATCCAGACGGCTGCGGCAGCAATCAGCGCGCAGGGCAGCTCGCCGTCATCATGTCCCGGCAGCTTGGCCGACAGTCAGACGAGTATCGGACGCCAGTCATCGTCGACCGACGAGCAGAGCAACCTGCTGCAAGTGACGTCACCCAGCCTCGACGAAGAACGCAGCAGCAGTCCGCCACACGACAGGGTAAGCAAACAGTGGCGTTGTGGACTAAAAGGTAGGTATATTCGTTTATTGCGCACAGTTGACAAACTGCAACTAAACATACCGAGAACAAAACTATTAAAACAACAAAAGCAGAAGAGTTAAAAGCAGGAAGTTGCAGCTTTCTGACCGAATGCTGAAAATTTTCGACAGGAAAGTTTGAGAGTGCTCAGAATTCCAACTTTGCCCATACATTCTGCTAAGATTTTTAGCTTTCCATTTTTTATTTTTGGAAGAGAATTTTCTAACAAAAAAGGTTTTGGACGAACAGGCGAACTAATACTAAAGGCAGAAAGAGCAATTTTTGCCGCCTGCGACGACGCCACTGAAAGCAGGATTTTAAAGCGTAAAGTGAGGCGGGCGATCTTAGCGCATTATGACACTGATGACGATAATAATGTGCCACGAAAGTATTAACTTATTACATGACCTACTTTTGTCGTTTATTTTACTGCAATGTCTGGAGTGTTATAATTGTCCATAATCTTACTTTACTCAAGCGTGACGACCAAAACGTGGCTTGGGTCTGTACATCACCCATTTTCTGGCAGAATTCACCGTCGATCGCAGTCATGAAACAAGTACGGACTCTTAAGGTGTATTGTGCTTCGTTACAGTCGCACAGTGCACCGTAGAAACCGTGTTGAAACCTGTACTTACTCGATTAAGTTTTTCATTTTATGCCCACTCCACTTGCTTTAATTTGCTGCGATTTGTTGCACAGTTTGCTGCCGTACAACAGATCAGCGTCTGCGCGGTCAAGAAGCAGTGTCCCAGCAGTAGACCTACGTCATATCTCTCGCAGCTGCCGCCTTCGGTGCCGCAGTCTGGCGACAAAACGGTGCGAGACCGGCGAGTCATTGAGACGCTGGTGAACCGTGGTCGACGCTTCGCCGCCCGTCAGACTCGACGCATCGTCCACAAGGACGGCACGTGTAACATCGCCAGCCAGAACGTAACGGAGCGCCGGCGTCGCTACCTCGTCGACATTTTCACGACCCTCGTCGACATGCGCTGGCGATACAACGTGGCACTGTTCGCTGCCGCGTTCGTCGTCAGTTGGACGACGTTCGCCGTCGTCTGGTACGGCATTGCGTACACGCACGGCGACTGCCAGCACGCAGACGACGAAAGCTGGCGGCCGTGCATCAGCAACGTGCACGACTTCTCCACCGCCCTGCTGTTCTCCATCGAAACACAGACCACCATCGGATACGGGTCGGTATAGACGCTGTTTCATCCCAGTGCACGTGCAGAGCCGGTGGAAGGGCCCGGCCGGGGGGGGGGCTCATG
>Ga0209367_1005220_pt1 | contig 18012 bp, 10 predicted proteins | sample WorMetLIZISLAND2_FD_187412 | JGI IMG/M metagenome (GOLD analysis project Ga0209367, IMG submission 187412) | Marine gutless worms symbiont microbial communities from Max Planck institute for Marine Microbiology, Germany - Olavius geniculatus... ... | reverse complement strand
ATGTCTCTTAGCAACCGGACTAACTGGTGGTCCACTCCATATGACTCTAGCACAGCCCAGGTCACCGTCTGATCTATGCTGTCAAATGCCTTCTTGAAGTCGACGAAGCAGTTGAAGATCTTTTTAGCTATTTCTTGAGAAGTTAAAAACTGAGACTTTTTGAGACTTGCCCTTTGTTTAACGTATTATTTAGGCCTAATTATAGCGATAACACAAGAGTATTTGATGTTTGCTGCATTCTTTCACCATGCATATACACTGAAAATTATGCCACTATTTAGCGTTCAGTCGATTCTCATGTAAGAGTATAGGGAATGGGAAACGTCCGGGGTGCCACGTGGGAACGTCAGGGGGGAACAGGTCCAGGGGAACTGTCCTACACCCAGAGCCTCTAGGGAACGAGCCTCCCTCCTGAAACCAGACCCGTCGAGAGCCACAGCGGGGCCAGGGGAAACATTCTCGATCACGGGGCCCCAAACATTTTCACGGGGCCCCTCTAGGGAGAAAATTTGTGAATTTTTTTTTCAAAATGGTACATTCTGGCGTACGTAGGCCTACTTTATATTTTTGGCCGACGACGGGGCCCCTTAAACGTCGCGGGGCTCGGGGTAGCTTACCCTCTATACCCCACCCTGTCGACGGGCCTGCCTGAAGCTGAAACACTTTTAGCTTTTTGACGTGCAATGGAAGCCGCTTTTGATATTTGGAAACGCAAAAAGACTCACGGATTTCAGTGTTGTCTTGCAAAAATGACCTTTCATAGGCCTATGTCACACATTGGTGCCGTGGCACTTTATTGCCGTGAAATTTTTTTTCTGGGGGAGCAACTGGAGGGCAAGGGCAAGGGCACGGGGGGCAGCTGCCCCCTTCCGTCCCAGAAAGTATTGTAGGCCTAAAATATAATATTGCAAAGCCATAAACAGCTAGAGAGACAGAGAACACAGATGTTCCAGTGCCTTATTTTTAGGAAAAAACTTGTAAAAAGCGCCATATATTGCATAACAGTGAAAAAAAATTTTAAAAAGGCGTTTCTGTTACACTGCAAGCAATAAAATAACCGCTGCGAGCAGGATTTGAACCTGCGCGGGTAGAACCCAATGGATTTCAAGTCCATCGCCTTAACCACTCGGCCATCGCAGCTTATCGGTGACTGCTCTCTAGTTACATATGTCTACTAAACAGCTGTTTTGACTCTTACGTAAGTCATGTATATCATTACCGTTTTTTGATATTATCTTGTATTTTTATTACTAAACATAACAAACGCAATATATGGTTGATAGAACACTACAAATTTTACGGTTACAGTGAAATGTTATTAGAACGAACCTGTAGGGGTGGCGATCATAGCAACAGTTCTTCAGTGTAGAAATTTGCTTTTCTATTTGCATGTTTATTTCTTACGGAAATTGTTTTTTTGCCATACACACCGCAGTTGTTTACTATACTTTAATTATTTAATATAAGTTATAATTTTTACTTTTCGATACATTAACCTTGCATATTACTGGACCTCTTGTAACATCGGCATGCCCGTGCGGGTTTGCCGATGTTGTTTACGAAGTTTTTTGTGAGTTTGTTGGTCTTTCAACTTTGTCTCCGTATAATATAATAGCAATTAGCGCTAAAACACTCGCATGTTAAGTTTTCTTGTGCGTTATTAGCTAGGAACTGCTCGTTTTGTCATAATGGTCATATCATATTGCATAACGACACCCCTATTCTCTAACCAAGCTTCCTGACTAGCCTACGATCTGGATCTGGATCTGGATAGTTAGTTTGGATTTTGCACTGTGCCGTTTTCTGGTTTTAATATATTTGCTACTTTTTGTTACAGTTGCTGGTTCTTGCGTGAATTGAACTCTGCGCAATGGCTGGAATATTTGATGAAGCATCAGGGTTTGATGATGGTAATTATGCTGATATTGCTCCGCCTAGCATTGTGCTAATAATGTGATTGAATTATGGCTTTTTTGCCCCTTTGCCGGTTCGCCCCCTGGTTCACCAGAGAGCGAACGAGCCAGGGGGTGAACAAGCCAGGGGGCGCACTGGCAAAGGGGCGAAAAAGCCAGACACCATGTGATTTAGGTTTTACTTACTTCAGGTTTATATTAGCCAGTCACTTAGCCTGTCAGTAAAAACAGAAATTTTGTTTGTTTTGATACTGTACACTTTGTGGGGTATATCAGATATTCATATGATGATGTTCGTACAGTGTCTAGTTTTGTGTAATATCAAGTATTATGTTATTTGTATTAATATTAATTATTTATTGTTAAGTCATAGTCAAGATATGAACATACAATGAGTAAAATATTGTCAGTATGCAATAATATTTTGTATTTGCTGCAGAATATATTTATGTGTTATCAGCATTTCAAATTGTAAATGTTCACAAGAGCACAAAGAGAACTGCTCTAAATGCACTGTAGTGTTATACTCAATCAAACAACTTGATACCCAGTGACATAGCAGTGTGATGAATAATGAAATTTATAGCAAATTGCTGCAAAAATGATGTGTAAAACTGTAAGGCTAAAACACATGTAATCAACAGAAAACACAAAAACTGATGATATATTCACAATAAATAGCAGATGGTAGATAAATTACATCTTGTGTTGACTGTTGAATGGTGGCATTGGTTTGCTTTGCATCCAACGGACCATGTGTGCACATTGTGGTGACGATGATCTTACTCTTTTCTTGACATTGCGATGTGTCTGTGTTTACAGCTGGGACGATGGCTGACTTAGAGCATGAGCTGAAGCTGGATACGGCCCAGCAGCAGCAGCAGCTGCCGCAGCAAGAGCCCAGTCCATCGGCTGTGATTCCTGGCGGTGGAACAAGCTTTACTTTCTCATCACGTGCCAGCAGTATCGGCTCTGTCAATGCCGTCAGCTGTTCATCCGCATCTTCCACCCACAATACTGGTGATGCATTGCTTTGCATTGCATTTTGAGGCAAAATCCTTTTAGAGCAAGCGATTCTGTCATCTGTCACATTCGTGCACACTGCTTATTTTATACTTTATTTTGTATAAAGCAGCACCATAAAAAGCACACTAATACATAAAGCAAAGCTATCACTAACTATCAAATGCACAGTTAAAAGCCTAAAGTCCTAAACCACTTGGCTAGTACACATGTGGGGTCCAATGAACACATTGGGTTCCTGATTCACAGGGGAAGGACAGACTTGGAGGGTTGAACCCTCAGCCTAAGGTTGCACTGTATATGATTTACTAAGGGCAGCACCGATCAGTGATTTTGCAGCTTACTGAATTACTTCAGTCACTGTTTGTTATTTCTTGGCCTATTGCATAACCTCTCCAGTAAGTGTAGTGTCTGTTCTGAGATGCAAAGTTTTTGGTCATTTGGTGTATAAAGACTTATATGCCTCTTTGTTTATGGCAGGTGCTAAACAGTTGAATGCAAACTCAGTTGTTCAGACTCTGGTTTTGCATTTATCTGGTCCATGTTTCTGGAGTTAGTGTTTTTAGAGGTACACTTGTGTGCAGCAGTTTTGTTTCGATACTTTTTACATGCTGGATTCTCTAACTGTCCCCAACACATTCGGCAACAGAAGCTTTGCTGCCATGCATGTCGAACAGGCTCCCAACACACTTACGCATTGAGGACAGAACTTTGCTTCCTTTGTGGCCACTTTCTTGTGGTGGAAGCATCTGGACCCAAGTGACTGGCGACCACTGGCAACGGTCACCTGCTGCTCATCTCCGACCTCACCGGCCCAGCAAAGCGCCACAACTCCCGGAATCCAATTCCTGGGAGTTCATTACAGATGTCTGTTTGTAACTGATCCCCGATGCCTCTGGGACTTCCTGGAACGGATTGGGTCGCTGACTCACCCCCTTGACCGGGAATGAGAGAGAGAGAGAGAGGACAGAATTTTTAGATGTGACATTAAAACGCACTGGTTTTAGCATTCTGACCATGGTGCAATGTGATTTTTGTTTATAATTGCACTATAAAAGTGCTCTGACTGAACTCAACTGTTGCCCAGAACAGCGTCAGAGATACGCAGCTATTTTAGACTCATTTTGCTAAACTTCAGATTTGACAGAGAGTAAAACATGGGATAGGTGTGATTCTGGTTTTTTTTTTATATAAGAGGGAACCATTTGTGCCATTGTTAATGTAAAGCATGAGTGACTGGTTAAACATTGCTGAAATGTCATTGATGTACTATTGTGAATTGCTGGATGTGAGCAGAGGATGAGGACAGCGACAGCGGTACGATGGCGACGGTGTCATACAAAGACAGAAGACGTGAAGCTCACACTCACGCCGAGCAGAAGCGCCGAGATGCCATCAAGGTCAGCACTTTTGCCCGCTCAAGCTGCGGTGGTCAAGTGGTTAAGGCGATGGACTTAAAATGCATTGGGTTCTACCCACGCAGGTTCAAGTCCTGCTTGCAGTGATTATTTTGTCTGTGGTGTGGTGCAGCTGTAATACGGTGAGCCAAATCAATGAAGTTACTCTACGGCAGGCTCTGTTAGTACTTGGGTAGGTGAGTGAGTGAGTGAGTGAGTTGGGTTTAACATCCTGCCCGACACAGTATAATAGGTCATTCTAGTTACGGCCTTCCCAGGCAGAATGTGCACAAACACACAGTAATGGAATGGTAAGTTTAGTTTTTACAGAAACACAAAAAACAAGCTAAACTAAACATTGTGAGAACTCCATTATACACATGCATATGTAATTAACCATAATGGTGGTTCTGATAATCTTCCCTGTTATTCTCCAGGCAGTCGGCAAGTAAACCATCTCGGTACAAAGCCAGCCAGTTAGGTCAACTCACCTTTTACTTTGTGTAGGATGGTGTCAGCTTTCGGGCTGAGTAGTAATAAATGAGGATGGGGAGTGTAGTACTGTAGCTGCCGGTTTAGACATATCTAATGCTCGGGTTAATTGCGGTCTGGTCCAAAAATTGTCGGCCGCCTGGCACTTGCGCTGCTCTTGCTTAATGAACTTGGTGAACTCTCGCAGTGGCAGTTCACTGCTGCGATGACGTAAACATTGTTGTGGCTGTTAGTATGTTACTTCAATCCCACTCACCTGCAGATACGCCAATGACCTGGAAGACTGGTGGCATGGATGTGAGGTGGTCTCGGAGGAAATGTGGAGAAATTAATGAAGAGCCATGGAAGCAATTTTGACTGAACTGGCTAGGTACAAATTTTTAGGTGCACGTTAAGCTGTTCGTGATTTTTCCCAGCATGCTGTAATGTGTGAGATCGTGAAATATAAGCAAAGGAAGCACAGTGAAAGGTAGAATTCTGTGTTTGGTGTATGATGCAGCGTGGTTACGAGGAGTTGCAAGCGATTGTACCCACATGTCAGATGTCGCCAGACAGCGTCGGCTCCCAGAAGCTCAGCAAAGCCACCATTCTGCAGAAATGTAATGCATCCTCTATACATTACTCACTGCATTTTCATTTTCATTTTTTGTGTTTTTATTACTTACCCAGTTTTTGTCTGCATCCTTTTTATTGTCATTGATTCCATGCTAGTTTCAGTAATTATCACATTGCTATTCGATTCGGTATAGACTTGTCTGGTTTTAGAGTACCTCACTTTTATGCATTAGTTGGAACATTCTTTTTTGTGCTGATAACTGCAATTTTGCTTTTGTCGATGTAACTGATATTATTACTGCAAAGCTTTGTAGAATGTAGCACAGTCGTTTTTGGGGGTAGTGGAATGGTCCAGTCGATACTCTGTGCTATGTTGTGTTATTTCTAGCATTTGAATACCCTGTACAAACAGCATCTGATATGCAGAAGACAACACAGGAGAATACATGTGATTGCATACTTCTGCTGATGTTACTGCTATTACCGCTATTATGACGACCAGGGGCGTCTACGTCCAAGGGGGGGCAACTTTTAGGACTTCAAGGGGGGAGTTATCGTTCCACCAGAACTTAACCGGAAGTGTTTGGTGAGGCTGAAAGTGCACCAAATTTATTTTCGGCCAGAGGACCGCTCCGGACCGCACTGGGAGATCTTATGACACTTCACAGATCCCCTAGTAAGCTGCGGAAAAAATACCTCTCCCCATTCCCCACTTCATTCAACATTTCAACCTCCCCCTTTAGAAAATTTTCTACGGGCTACCATGAGTAAGGGCGCTGTCATCTGTCATTGGGTGGCAATGCAGCACTCGACTAAGTTTAACATGGAAGGAGTTGAGTCGACATTGAACGGGAAGGGGAATTAAACATTGGAGGTAAGATTGGAGAGGCTTGAGCAGTGTGTCAAAGAGGGGATAGACGCCCATATGATGATACTGCTAGTCTACTGCCATGGTGCGTTTGTTGTTATTTGTAGCTATTGAATACACGCAGCATCTGATCGAGCAGAAGTCGGCACAAGAGAAGAAACTTGAAGAGCTGCGCAAAGAAGTTCTAGCACTGAAGATTATGAAATCGTGAGTTGTCTTGTCAGGGTTAACAGACTGTAGCGTATATTTGACATAATGTTCGTATGAGTTTTTTTTCATTTCAGGACTATATTCCGATGGACATGTTTGAACAGTATTTCGACAAGTGAGGTTCAGTGTGACACAATCGTGTAATTGAAAGCAAGATAACATAACATAAAGGCAGAGCTGTTAGGGTTAGGGTTAAATGGCTGTTGGAATAGCGACCATAATAACCCGGAACCGTTTTGTGTGGTCAGTCAGCTGGTACTGGATATTTAACATTACATTGCTGTGGCCAGTCATTGTGATGACAGCCTCTCAGCACAATGTGTGTAAGATTTATATTATAGAAGTATTAGATTTGTGATACTTTGAGATTTTTGTTTTTGTCACCGATTATGTTATCTTGAACTTTGCCATCATTAGCTATCTGATGTGGTTTTGTTTATGGAGAAATACCAATTAATAGGTTTGTTTTAAGTAATCTTTACTCCTGTACTGATCGTCTACTGTGTGTGCATGTATTGTAACCTAGCAACCTGGAGCAAATAGTGAAAGCTCATCAGAGCAAGCCACAGCACGGCCAGACACAGCTGTCTGATGAGACCAAGTTTAAAGTGGTCAGTCATATCAGCGTTAATGTTGAAACATCTCGGTTTTATTAACCAGCTTAGACTGCATCGTAGGAGATAAATGCACTTGTAATGGTAAAAAAGGTACAGGTAGCATGTAACTTTTATTAGTAAGTCCATCACAGGGCTGTAAGCTTTACCTGCCATATGGGATCACACAGTGTTGCCTGCCATCCGACACAGGTGAACGTGCTGCACCTTAACTCCAGCCAGACAGGCCTTTACTCGATTTAATTACCCCGGAGGGATGGAAGGCTGAATTGACCTTGGTGTTATGTACTTAAATGGTTTACTTGTCTACCATTGTCACCCATCCAAGTAGTAACCACTTGATAGTGACCCACCGGGAGTCGAACCCACAGCCTTTTGATCATGAGTTTGACACCTTACCACCTCACCCTCGAGCCCTCCCCCCTGTCCTCCAATAGACAACATCATCACATTGATGACTCTCTGGAGGATAACAGGGAAGATTATTAGAACTACGATTATGTTAATTACATATGCATGTGTATAATGGAGTTCTTACAGTTTTTGGTTAAGCGCATTTTTGTGTTTTGTGTTTCTGTAAAGGCTAAACTTTCTGTTTATTGTAAAGTTTAAACTTACCGTTCCATTATTATGTGTTTGTGTGCATTCTGCCTGAAAAGGCCATCCCCGAAATGACCTATACTGTGTCGGGTGGGACATTAAACCCTACTCACTCACTCACTCACCCTCGAGTTCTTGTTGTTGCTACTATTATTATTACCCGCACTGAGGAACAGTGGAGGTTATCTCACTTGCTGGGTCTTTTCGCCTGTTTCTTTGGTTTAATTTGGATGAAATTTTACAGTAGGGTGAAAAGTGGCGCAAGGAGATCAGTTGGTGGTAATCTGTTTCAGTATCTGGACCCAGGTTATTTGAATCCAGGTTTTTTGGACAGATTTTTGGATGAATATTTGGAACGATGATGCCCAAAAACAGCTGTTAAAATAATATTGTGCAGATGGCTGCACTGTTCTTGATCGAGATTTGAGATCTCTGTTCACTTCCTGATATCTTTGCTGTTATTCTTAAAGTGTGGTATTTCTCAGCTAGCTATAACAATTCGCAATGTGTTCTGTTACATGTTGTAGTTTCAGCAGATAATGGACGCATTGTTTGTGTCGTTCGATGCGTCGATATCGGTTGCCAGTTTCAACGAGCTCTCAGGTTCCGTGTTTAGCTGGCTGGAAGAATACTGCAAGCCACAGGTCAGTCAGCGGTTATGTAAGTACTGCTGTCTATGCTGTTGCACCATTTCCGGATTAGCACTTGCATGGAAAACCCGGAAAAGTCACGGAATTCCAAAGTGGTCAGGGAAAGTCAGGGGAAACTGAAAAAAAAATTAATGAAAGTATTATTATTAGGTATAATTACCTCTGCCAAGGAGGTTATGTTTTTGCCAGACTTTGTTTGTTTGTCTGTCTGTGTGTTAGCAAAATAACTCAAAAACTTATTGACGGATCTTTCTGAAATTTTCTGAGAATGTCAGGAATGGCAAAAACTACCAGTGATTTAATTTTGGGGGTGATCCGGAAGGAATTCTGGATTCTGAATCACTGAAATTTTCGTTACCATTGCTTTCAGTGACGCATAAGGGAAACCGCTGACAAACCAAAGATGGTGCTGCCACATAGCGAACAACATGGTCTTGGCGGAGGTGTGCGGGCTCTGACTGCTTTCTAGTTTTACTATGCAATCTTTCGTTTGACATTTTCTGAGAAAATTTTTTTTGCTTGCTGTGTTTGAGCCAGAGCATAAATACACATAAAAGTCTGAAGCACACTGTAAGTTTTGAGATGCTGAAATTTTTCTGAACACTAAACTAAATAGTAGAAATTATGGGAAATCGGCATGAGATTATTGTGAAATTATGAAGTCGGTGAGATGCATTGTGTGTTGTTTGTGAAACAGACACTGCAGGAGCTGACAATGAATATACTTCGTCGATCGGACGTCATGCTCAGTCGGCCGTGAGTTTCAGCAAGTGTCCCCAGCGGCCTACAACCATGCGAGACATGCCTTATGTATCTACTACGGCATGATAATTTGTTACAACTGTTGATTACTTTACACTCAGTCGGCCATGACTGTGGATTGTATCATCGAAAGTGTTGCCACTTGCCCATGCTTGTAGACAAGGGGTTATATCGATAGGTTCATTGTTCAGTGGATTCCATCGAACTTCTCTTGTGTCTAGCAGCATCGAGGGTTAAAAAAGTAGGTTCGACAGAAAGTTGCAAATTTCTGACAGAATTTTGACAGACATGCAGATTTCCAATAGTGGAATTTATGGGTGTTCAAACTTTTAATTTTGTCCCAAAATTTCCTCAAAATGGCGGTTCTGAGCCCTAAATTTGGCACATTTGGACGAAGATTTTCCGCCAATTTTTCAACAGTCAAAATTTTAAGGTGGGCACTGGACCCACCCCGTCGCAGTGTCACTGTCCATGTCTGCTGGATGCAGGAAACATTGCATAAAAATAAATGCAAAAATATGACCACCAGATGGGATATTCGAGTTAAAAATGCACAAACATGAATTTGCGATTAGGGCTTTCTTTTGGATGCCTCCGGTGGGGTTTACACTGTTCCCCGGACCCTGAATTAATGGACAGCCATGAATTGTCCAGGGAAGTTGGAGTCAAAATTTTTCTGTGTAAAAATCTGGCTATGGGCATGCAACCTGTGTACATTAAGACATGCGTTGTGTGTTTGTTCCAGCATAATTTGTTGTCACTTATCACTATGTTCTGTGAGTGTATGCAGTTTATCGTTAACATGACAGTTGTAATGATCTGATCAAATGAATTGCATCTTCCAGCTGTGTTGAGCTTTCGTTGTTGACTGAAGAGTGATGCTGTGTGTGAAATGTGGTAATGTAATTGTCCCACTGTCATCGTCGTTAACGGTTAGCCGGTAGAGGCCGTAGCGTCGCCCTGCGGTGACCACGATTGACGACACGCCTCCAGAGGTCAGCGGGCGGGAGGTTATTGTCCCGCCGAATCTGGTCAACCCATCTTTCGTGAGGACCACCTGGGCGACAACTCCATTGGCTGCTTGGTGGACATCTGAGCGATAGGTCAACGTGGCAGTTGAGTGCCTTGTGCGCTGGAACGTCCTCTTGCAACCTGGCAACGTGACTGAAAAGAGAGTTGCGGCGATGGCTGATTGACTCAAGAGATTGACGAAAGAATGGTGGACTCAGTTATCTCGTCGTTCCAAATGAACTGGTGCCATTTGATTTGCATTAGCTGCCTCTGACATTTCATATGCAATGCCTCGAGTCCTCTGGAAGATTTCGGCATTGAGGAGAGTCCAAGTTTCAGCTGTGTGCAGTAATACGGATAGCACTATGGCCTGATGAATACGGGTTTTTGTGGTCATTGAAAGATGCCGATTCTTTCAGATGTGACTAAGTGCTGACATAACTGACAATGCTAAACCGACACGTCTGTTAATGTCTGGATAAGAGTAACCATCAGAAGAGAGAACACTGCCCAAGTAGATGAAGTTATCCAGTGTCCACGCTGTCAACTGTGTTTCCATCTACTACCAGTTACATGTAAGTAACGACATTTGTCTAATTTCAGCCAGGTGCCATGAATTTGATTCTAATGAGTACACTGTGAAGGACATACTTTGAATTTTCTGTGGTATTTGAGGTGTTCTGCTGTTTTCTGTTTTCACTAAATTCAGCCATTTAACTGTAGTTGGTTGATTACCCTTACGGACCAGATCCAATTGCCTATGGATCTATTGTGGAACTTCCACGTCACGTTTGCTGTCAGTGGTGTCAGGACAGAGAGCTATTGCCCATGTCCTCTCTCTCTCCCCATCAGGTTTATTCTGTTGGAGAAATTTTCGTCTTGTCAGAAAATTTTCTTGCAAAAATACAAAATTTGGACTGAAATGCCCCATCTTTGAAGAGTTTAGTGGCAAAGTTGATATTTTCAGCACCCCGAACAGTTTTTTGTCCGAAATTTGCAGCTGGCTTTCTGCCTTCCCACTGTTTTAAGCCACGATGCCAAGGGAAAGTGGGAATATAAAATGTTAATTCATCACACCCAAGTCACTCGCAATATAGAATTCACTGACATTGTTTCATATCTAATGATTGATGGCAAAAGTCCAACACAACTGTTAACGGTCAGTCAGACAGACATATTGTACCTTGGTGCTGTGTCACTGAACTGTTGCTTGCACGAGTCCAAATAGCTATATTGTAGATGTTGATATATTGCAACTCAACACAGTGATTAAAGGTGCTTGTACACTTACAACATTGATTATGTGCAGCAGACTGAGAATATGCATTTTTGCATCATTTACTGTTCGAGTTTTGTGTTTATCTTGCAGTTTTGCTTTTTCTCGTCTTCTCCAGTAATGAAATAATTACAGTGTGAATAATCTATTGGTCTAATGGTGATGTGTCCCCCACTTCATCTTCTGTTATTTTTTACTGCACAATCATCAATGTGGAAAAAGTGTGCTGAGAAAACCTCACACAATTTTGGAAGTTAAGTAATTAATAATGTGTTCCTTTCATTTCCACCAGCCTTTGCTCACCTCTGTGAAATTTTGTTGATTGGTTTAGTTCTAACTACTTAACTGCACGAGTCTGTGCTGAATGGTTAGCTTTTGTTTTTCTTTTGTTCGCTCACTGTTTAATCTGTGTTATTAAGTATTTGTTATTATTTCACCAAGAATTGTGATCGATGCTGTATAAACTTTGCAAGATTCGTTTGCATATTAGCATGTATGTGTGTTATTTGTTTGTTATTTCTATCATTAATGGTGTTCAATGTCTCAATGCGTATTGAAATATGAGTTATTTTGCAAATGTTTTTCGCAGCAGTGATAGAAAATGAATATAAATTGTGTTCATTCGCGGTATATTATTCACTGAATATTGCATATTACTGATAGCATGGATTAATGTGCTGTCAGCAAATTTTGCTAGTGTACTGTTGTGTAGAAAGTGCCGGATGTGCAAAAGTAACAGAAATCAGTTTCCCGTCTTTCTAAAGTTCTAGTTTTTGCGTTGCTGTATAATGTCTGTCACTGGTTGTACATGTTGGCTGTAAAAGTGCCTGTAAAAATACCGATTGGTTTGTGATTATATATGTGAAGTGATCCGAATCAAAAGTTTGATGTATAATTCTGTCAATTGCTGGACATCTGATGAGCATGAATTTCCATCAGGAATTACTGTTAGTCAGATTTACATCAGGACCAAACACTCGTTGCTAGCATACAAGTGCCGAGATGACTTGTACATGCTGTATTATCAGGCATTTTATTTATTTTTCCTGTTGATTTTCGTTGGTCTGATTTTGTCAGTCGTCCGTATGGTTAATATACAGTTTGCAAATATGGGCATCTAGCTTCTTGATGACCTATTTTGAGCTAAAGAGGTGTCTCCAACTATTGAGCGGACTCCCAATGCTTGAGATCAGCCGGGACAGACAGGGTGGAGATACAGCTATGGATTGCAATCCCGGAATTTCGTCCGTTTTCGCCAATCCTGAATCTTGGGATTTGCGGTGTCCCAATCCCGGGATTTCGGAATTACAAAAATTAGTTGAAATTGTACTTTTTCACTGTGAAATGATGCAGATAAGAATTTTAGCCATCCGATAAATAAAATATTTTTTGTGCCCTCAAGTTCTATTCCTGCCGTGCACTCTATTTTATTTAACACGTCCAGTGATAATATAGCTGATTCAGATCCAGTCAAGATGGCGTCAGGCCAACCTCGCGATTCAAGTCGTCAGACTCAGAATAACAAATAAAATGTAGATAAAAACTAGTGTTTGACAGACAGACAGAAGTCTAGACGATAGCTAAGACGCGCGAAGCATTACATGCTATCGCGAGTAAAAAAACTGCTACTTCTTTATTGTTGTCTGTTTTGATTGCGGGCGTTAAAAATCAAAATGGCGGAGGTAAGCATGTTATTGTAATTGCACATTTCATTGTTATTATTAATTAAATAATAAAACCTATGTTATAAAATGTAAATATTAATTTATTTACGTTGAAACGTTAAGTTTGAATTGGTAAGAAGGTGGAGTTGCTGTGTTCACGTACGTTTGCCTGTGTGCTGGTTGTTGACATGTTGATTGAATATTTATTCCATCAAAAAGCTGTTTATTCTTAACATTATGTCTCGGTCAGCACCATCAGTGGCGTATTTAAGGGGGGAGCACGGTGCGATGCCCCCTCTTTGGCCTGATCATGAAAATTTTTTACAGGCGACTTTATATGAAAAGGTGCGTTTTTTGCCATTTTCCAGCAAGAATTGCAAAATTCAACAATGTTTGATGGTCTTTTGGCCAAGGGTTACTAACCTGTCCTTGGATCATTGCATTCTGAATTACATTTATGCATACTACTTCATCATAATAGTCGATATCTAAAACAAAATTTGCGGGTTTTTGCTTAATTTTTGCTCATGAGCGATTTAAAGTGCCCCAGTGTTACCAATGGTCGTAACAGCCATTGGTAACACTGAGGCACTTTAAATCGCTCGTGAGCAAGAACTTCAATTAGGGTTGGGGTTAAGGTTAGGGTTAGGGATAGGGTTAGGTTTTAGGGTTAGGGTTAGTGTTAGCTATGTTATGGTACCTGGTCATATATTTCACATTTAATTGCTGAGATTTCATCGAACACGCACGCATAAACAAGCGTAGAATATCGTCACACTATGATTACTATAGCTCGGACTTGTAAATAAGTTGCGTTACTTTCTGTTCAGTGTTTTTCCAGTTCAAATGTTGATGTTGACAAATTCTCGAACGATGCTAAGTTAAAGGTTAAAACCATTAAATCAAAAAAGGTGCATGTAATATTTTACATTGAATGGAATTTTGCTAAAATTATACATCACATCACATTGGCTGTCGAAAGGCCAAAATGTCTACGCCAATTCTTGTTGTTTTACTGTAAAAAATCTCTCAACAAAAAATAACAAAAAACCAACAATTTTATTACAGATAACTCATAAGACGTAAATCTTTGCAAAAACACTTTTTGAATCAATAAAATTTGAGGACAGGTTGATAACCTTTTACCGGTTTTATTTCATACCGATTCATTTATGCAATTAAAATCACCATATGAGATTGCATCTGATATGACGCTGGCGTCGCCGAACGTTTTTGAAAACCAGCTGCAAGCCGTATAGGCCTATAATATTTCGTGGCAACCGGGTTTAGTGTCCAGTGTCCACGGGTGAGTGACACAGCATTATATGAAACCAACAGCAAGGCAGTCGGCGGCAGGCTGGCGCACACCATATGCAGTGGTTAATTAATATTTTAAAATGTCAGATCTGAGTTCAACCCTAGATGAGCCCGCCCACAACTTGCATAGGCTACAACAAATAAGATATGAGATATGAGATATCCAAATGAGATATGCCTATTATTGCATGTAACGCGACTATGACAGCGCTCTTAAGATGCATTCCTTTGCTCTGGCAACTGTGACATGCCCTATTCTCAGATAACACAAGCTGCATCGGCATGCTAGAGATCATAGATTCTATGTGCGACGTTATCAGAACTCATCAGTATGAGAATCCCAGGAACCAAGCTTCGTATGTCAGTGTCACGATATCATAATGTCATTAAGCAACGAAGTGCCCTATTTCACTGGAGAGATAGACAGTTTGGCCACGCCCACCCGCCTGCTGTCTTGTACAGCATTTGCTACCAGCCCGCCACTCGCACATGGAACAGCTAGAAGTCAAAGAAGGGATAGACAAAACGTAACTATGAGCTCAGCTAAGCTTAGTAATTAGCGAGTGGAGACAGACCGGGTTTGACACAGCCCATTTATTATTGTACTGTAGGCTTACTGTGGCTGTTGTGAAGTTTATTGCCTTTTTATAACTCACATTAATCCGTGATGACGTTTTGCAGCTGGCTACACTCTATGTTTTTGCTAAAACAATGCAAATATATGTGATTTTGTGCGTTTCCAAATTTCAGAAAAATGGGTGAATTTCCAGCTTCCATTGAACATTCAAAAGCAAAAAGTGTTTCAGCTTCAAGGGCCTTTGCCCCCTTGACCTCCAACCAGGGGCTCTGCCCATGGACCCCACTGGAGGCTCTGTGCCCAGACCCCGTTATAGGCTCGCGCTCTGCACGCTTGCCATGGCCCCCCCCCTTGCCAAATTCTAAGTATGCCACTGAGCACCGTTGCTTCTAGGTTGTTTGTAAATACTAGAGACTGCAGTTCATGGTGCTATGATATTTGATTACTGTTGTGTTTGCTCATTACACCGTTGCTGCATGGATGTTATTTTCCGTCTGCGCGGACGGACAAGTAAGCGAACCTGATGCTATTTTCCGGCCATCATGGTCTTACAGAAAATAAAATTGCATGAACACTACTTTTGTCCGTGTATATAGAAACAGGCATGTCCATATCCCTTGTGGGTTCATATCATCAGTCTAAGAAGCCATTGGTGCATTAATTAATGAGAAATTAGCAGTTATTATATACAGTATTAATTATTAAAAAATTATATCATTTACTGAACGTCAGAGCACCTGCATGCATTCAAAATTCAATATGTTTATCAGTAAATTAATGAAGATGGAGCATAGCATCAAATTTGCTGTTATTTATCTATGTGGACATGTGTGCGTGCAATTTTATACCTGGCGTACAGAAAATAGCGTTAGGTTTGCCAACATTTCCATTCATGCAAATGGAAAATAACACCGAGCCCGTTGCTGTGCATGACATTGTTGAAGCGAAGAGTTGGAACTGTCGGAAAATGTGATATACCTGATACTAATATAGTGGTCGTCATTACTGTCTGTCATGTCAACATATCTGTGTGACTTGCAGGATGAAAATTTTCGCAAGATTTTTGTCGGCGGTCTTCATTTCAGTACGACGGAGGACAGTTTGAGACAGTTTTACCAGCAATGGGGCGAAGTGTCGGGAACAATTGTAATGCGAGCACAAGCAACGCAGCGGTAAGTGTCCTGTTGATTCTTGTATATTGCTAAATGCTTCTGAGTTCTGATGCATTGACAGCATTTGATTCGTATTTGGTGCAGTCAGTTACTGTTAGTTAAATGTACTAGAAGCGCCCCGCCCCATGGGTGGTAGTTTTCCGCCATGAAGCACTACACGGTGCGCTAAGCTGACGGGCTTGGCAGAATCAGCGGGGAAAGAAGACCCGGCAACTCAACCCCGCCTCTCAGGTCGCTCGTGGAGTAAAGTGGGGGGCATGTACCTAAGGCCCAAGGACTCAAACACCGCGGTCAGGGTTTGCGACCGTGCAACAGGGAAGGCGCTAGAGGGGGCTGACATACAGACAGACAGACAGACTTTACACGCATTATAGTAAGATTGATCGATTGTTTCATTGTTACTTCTAATGTCATAATGTTGTGATCGTTGTAATAAATCATGGCTTAGTTCAGACTGTTGTGTGGTTTCGAACTTTTTCAGCAATTTGCATATGAGTTTATATAGCAGTCTGTGCATGACCAGTGCATGTGGCTTGGTAGTCTAGTGGTTAGCTTGTCGGTCAATGTCGGACCCAATGACCGCGAGGTCGGGGGTTCGATCCCTGACCACTGCACTCTCAAGTAACAACCTTAGGCAAGTTGTTCACACACCACAGCCCGTCGGTGCGATGCCCCAGTTTGGGGGCCCTGCCGACTAAATATCCAGATCAAATCCAAAGTGCTGCAGACAGTGTTTTGACTTAGTCTCTCTCTCTCTCTTTCTGCCTGAAGTTAAAGTAGAGTTATATTATGAGAAATGTGATTGCAGGTCACGTGGCTTTGGCTTCGTGACGTTTGCTACATCCGACATCCTTGAAGATTGTCTGAGGTCGCGGCCGCACGTCATTGATGGTAAAGAGGTCGAGTGTAAGCGGGCAATGCCACGTGAAGGCATGCAGCAGCCTCTGCCGGAGCTTCACGTCACTAGCAAGAAGGTCTTGTTTACTTCTGTGTTTGCGTTTGACATCTGTTTTCGTATTCTAACCAGTTAAAACATTTTTATTGTGCAGCAAAACTGTCAAGTCATTGTATTAGTCACTAGCAGGGTTTTGAAAAAGTACAATTTTTGAAGAAGCTTAACCTTGTTGGTTTTTTGCAGTTAAACCTGAGTTTGTGAACCTGTTTCTGCCATTCAGGAGGTTTAAACCGGCAAAAACTTGGTTTGCAGTTACTCTGTGTTAAGTTTAGGTGTTTAATAAATTGCAAATTTGGTCTTTTCTACAAAGAATGCATTGTATGTTGTCCACCTATGTGAGCTTTGATTGTTTTCGTGTTAATTTATTTCAGTATTGCATTCTATAGAAGAATTTGTAATTTGCATAGCTAGAATGATAAAAATCGTGACTGTTTTGTGTAAATGCTGAGTAGATGATCTGTAGTTGATAATGTTAGGACTACTGCATGTATTAGATTGTGAACATGACTTTTACTCCAGTCTGTGTCTGTGCAGTTGTTTGTGGGAAGTATAAAGGAGGATATGACCGAGGATCACCTGCGCGAGTATTTCTCACAGTTCGGTTTGGTTGACTCGGTCACCATCACAAAAGATCGCAACACAGGCCAGCGCCGAGGCTTTGGTTTTGTCACGTTCGATGATTACGATCCTGTCGACAAGGTCATCTGTAAGTAGGCCACTGCTGTGGTTGTTCTGCAGAAATGCACCATCACACTGTCTTTTATGATATGTTGTTGTTCTGGTTTGCTGTGCCAAATATACTGCAACTCGGTCAACACGTGCACTCGGCTTTTTTTTTTGCTGTCCCGTATTAGGCCGATCCCGAAAGTAAGCTTTTGACGATTTTTGTGGGAGTTTCTTGTACCATATGTTAAAGCTTGATTTTTTTATGTTGAAATATTTAGCATTTATTAGCA
>Ga0209367_1005218_pt1 | contig 18016 bp, 11 predicted proteins | sample WorMetLIZISLAND2_FD_187412 | JGI IMG/M metagenome (GOLD analysis project Ga0209367, IMG submission 187412) | Marine gutless worms symbiont microbial communities from Max Planck institute for Marine Microbiology, Germany - Olavius geniculatus... ... | reverse complement strand
ATGGAAATCAGGTGGGCGGAAAGAGAGGAAGATCTGAGTGTCATCTGCATAGAGGTGGTGATTTAAGGAATGAGATGAAATGAGAGTGCTGAGAGGGGTGGTATACAGGATGAATAGTAAAGGACCGAGAACAGAGCCTTGAGGTACACCATAGAGAGAACCATGTGGGGAAGACAGACCACTGTCCGATCGTTCTCAAATTAAGGGATAGAAGACGTTCTTAGAAAAAGGATTTACTTTTGGGGTTTAAATTGTGCGAAAATGAAGGTTCGTGGCTAGAATAGATGGTACAGAAAAATAGGGGTACAAAAACAAAATTTTCCACGACATTATCCCCTACACTGTTACCTCGCCTGACCTTCCCTATCTTCGCCTACCTACCTACGTACTACTTACCTTACATTACTAATCTACTTATCTACCTTAATACTTACCCTATGCGTAGTCTTACCTAATCTGTTCGGTCACCATTGGAATCAATCCTGCGATCACGCACAAGTTACAACGAAGGTTCACTACGATGATGATTTCCGGCAGAAATGAAATAGAGGTGGGAATGGTAGTTGTAAGAATAACGATCACTTTCACTCTATGAGGACTTGACTTCACTTGACAGAAGTCAATCTAATCTTCTGAACTTGAGCATCGCTGCTCAAGAAGCTCAGTACTCTAGTGTTATTTTCCGACCGCAATCCGTATGGACGGAAATTTAAGGTAATCTGATGCCAAGGTAGTGCAGCAACATTATGGTTGAGATGGGTAAAACTGTAAGTCATTTACGCAGGGGCATCATTTAGGGGGGCTATAGGGAAATATAATGTCTACGAAGGATATTAAACATAAGATGGCAACAAAGAATCAAGAACAAAGAGATTAGAAAAGAATGGGCATAAGTGTCAACATCGTGCAGAGAATGATGGAGAGGAAACTGAAAGTCTTCTTTGGCTTCATATGTAGGATGTCAGATCACAGGTTGATTATACAGGTTGTTTTCGGCATAATGGATGGCAGGAACAAGAGAGGAAGACCAAAAAGAAGATGGACAGATGATCCAGTGGGCTGGTACAACAAGGATATCGGCACCCTCTACAGATTGGCGATGGACAGGATGAAATGAACACATTTTGTGAAGAAGGTCATGGACACCAACGGGCACTGAGCCCATGGAGCAAGAGAGAGAGAGAGCTCTAGGGATCTATGGACCCCCAAGGAGTTTTTTTTGTCTGTAAATCGTACCTCTGAAACAGTGTTACTGCTGCATAAACAATACGTTATACAGACTTAAACCCTCAAGGATCACTGAGACCCCCAATGATTTACTGAAATGACACTACTGCATTTATGTCACGTTTCTTCACGATGTTAGAAAATTATCAAAATTGGCCCATGTTTCAGAGTTATTTTTAAAAAATAATAAAAGTCGCAGGTTTTTTAGAATGCAGTGTATGTGCCATGCTGTGTGTAGGGATTGAGTGAGTGAAGATATCATGGATCATTCGTCATCCTCAGCAGACAGTAGCAGCAGTTCATCAGTGACTGGCATATCACCGGCACTGCTGCAGGCCATCGCGCAGACCCTGTCTACAGGCTCGGCAACCGTCAACACTGTCGGAGCCAGCAGCATTGTATCGTCACCACGCCACGCTCTGATAGCTGCTTCCGCTGTTACTGGAACACAGGCCACCGCTGCCTTGACTACGGCAGCTCAGTCTTGGCCGATCGTGCGTCCTATCATTGCTGTCAAGGTACAGCTCTAGTGTTAATGTCAATGTAATGCACAATGCTATAGCTTTTTCCGCTGTAGAATCCTCAGAGGTGCTGTCATCTGAACGTCACTAATAACTCTGCTCATCATCTTCAATAGTCGTTTAGAGCTCAGTTCGACGTATTGGTAACGGTAGTTTGCATGTTAATTAGTGGCTGGTTCCACAGCTGTGGACTAACCACAGCAAATGCTCGCCAGCAAAGTCTCTGTAGAACTCTGCAGCAGTGGCATCTTGGGTTAAGAAAGTTGAGTGAGAGGCAGGAAGTGAGTTTTTTAGAATGCAGATCTGCAGGTTTTTGACAGAGGAGCTTATGGGTGCTCAGAAGTTCAATTTTAGCATTAAGTTGCCTCCAAAATCTGAGTCTTTGGCCCTGTTTTTATTTTTGGCAGAAAATTTTTGAATTGGCTACAGAATGAACCAAATTCTATTAGTACACTTTGTGAAATGAACAGAAATGGAACAAACTGAACTGCCAGTTTGTTGGCTTCGTTTGTTTACTTGTACAGTTCGTGCAATACGACTTTAATGAACTGGACCAAACAGCACTGAGTGAGTGTGAGTGAGTGTGAGTGAGTGAGTGTATACATGTAGGGTTAGAACAATACTAGCATTGGGGTATTGGGTATTGCCTAATATTTGCTAGTACTGGGTTGTATTGGGTACTGTACTAGGCAATACCAATACCGCCCAATGAGTTCTAAGTAGTGCAATGCACAAAGTTCTTCATAAGTAAAAATTGGCAAGAAACTATTTTAATTTTTTTTTGTATTTTATTTAGTAAGTGTATGCCAGTCATGCATGTTTATTGTTGTTTATTTTGAAGTTCCAGTGGATTCATCAACTAACCCAAAGATTTTTATTTTCCAGGACTTTCCAGGAGGCGTGGGAACCCTATGTAAGCTATATAATTAGTTAATCAGTGAACAGTCATGCACATCTGCCCCCTTGTAGCCAACCACTGTGCTCTTTGGTGGTTGTCACTACTGGCTCACTAGCATGTGAGGCAGACCATAAGCACCTGTGCTGCATGATGTAATTAGACACCACACTGCCACTTCCACGGCCCTATAGTGAGGATCAAACATGGCTGTCTTTTATTCCTGGTAAAGCACGGCCACAGGCTGAGAAGCAATGGACAGAGAGTGAAAGGACATTGCACCCTTAAATGGTGGGCTGAGTGCAGGTGCTGCCAAAGCAGACCAAACATATCTTAATGCTTAGTTAACATCATTGGGCTAGCATGGTTAGCACAACACACTTCATTTTTCATGTCTGGCTCTAGCAGAAAACGTGGCAGGAAACCAATATCGGTATTGGTATTGAGTATTGGACCTTGGTATTATATATACAACTTTGTTCACTGACAGCACAAAAGAAAATACAAGATAATATAAAAAAATAAACAACTTAACTAAAAAGGATCCAATAATATTGGGTATTGGGTACTGACCGTAGTTTTTTTGGTATCATTCTAACTCTATGAGGGTGTAGGGTTTTAAGTCCCAACCGACACAGTATAGGTCATTCTGAGGACAGCCTTTCCAGTCAATGCACATACATATAATAATAGAACAGTAAGTTTTCCCTTTACAACAATGGAAACGAAAGTTTAACCTTTACCAAAAAACCTAATATTAAACATAGAACACACAGTCATTAGAGCTGAACCGAACAGCACTAACATATATTCATTTAGTTTAGTTCATTTTGTTCGCTTAGCACACTCGATGATGCCAGGTAAATTTTCGGCGAGTTAGCCTGAGTTTACCACCAGCTTTGTGGTTGCTGAACTGATGTTTTGTTCTTGACCCATGGGTAACTTGAGATTCAAGTATTACCCCTATGTTGAACATCGTTTCCAAAACCAGGCATGTTTGTTGTATTAGGATGGACAGACGTTCATCATAATGCCAAGCAATCGACTCAACCCCAGCAACACTACAACACCCGCTGAACACTCCAGTGACATCCTGACTTATTCCAATCACAGTGATGTGAAAACAATTGTTACCATAGCAGCGCCGAGTGACGCAGCCAATCACGAGTCTCAACAGCCGCAGGTGCTTTCAGTTTCAGCTCTGTTCCATTTAGTCTGCATATACACCATGTCTGGAAAAAAAACATCCCGAACATTATTGAAGTAAGTAAGTAAGTAAGTAAGTAAACGATTTCTAAAGCGCCAAAATTGATTGTCACTTGAAGCTAAGGGATATCCAATTTTAATAATTTTTCGCAGGATTATTTCTCGCACAACTGGCCATCAAAGTCAAACTGGCCATCAGTATTTCACTTCACCCAATGTCTGCTTCTGCACTACCTGAGGAAACTAGAACAAACGAAATATGAGTTGAAATGAACAGAAATGCATCAAAAGGCATCCCCAACATTATCAATTGTGACTTGAAGAAAGATTGACAGATTTTTATAATTTTTGGTACAAACATTTTTGACACTATTTGGCATCAAGTAATCATTCTAATTCCCACCTCACCAAATGTCTGCTTCTGCAATACCTGGGAAAACCGTAACAGGCGAAATATGATAAAATGCAATATTTTGTTGGTTTTGTTTCCCCAGGTAGTACAGAAACAAACAATAGGTGCGGTGGAAAATTGGACAGTCATTTGATCGATAGTTGTGTCAGAAATATCAGTGTCAAAAATTATTAAAAACTGATAATCCTTCAAGTTACATCGTAAATGTCTGGGATGTTTTTTTACCGGACACGGTGTACTTTCTATGTTATATCATCGATTATCTCCGCCAAGGCGAACGTAGTGAACATTGGTAGATAATGAAGTAATCGCTTTTTCTGTCTGTCTGTGAGTCTCTCTGTGCACATGATGACTCAATGCATGACGTCATAATAGCAGTGACATCATTCTATAGTGCAGGTGTAACTGTGTATGTAGCAGGCTAGTGTGCAGTGCATGGTGGGAGCTAGTGATGCGGCTGTGAACCTTTCAAACGTCGATCACGTTCAGACAGTGGTCACTGGCGTTCCACCAAATCAACCAACCACTGCCACACCCTCCGCCTACGACTACTACCCTCATCCCATGGGACGCTGCCCCATCTGTGGAGACAGCATCTCTGGTATATGCATCATTGTTATAATTCACAGTGGCATCACAGTAGGGGAGCAAGACAAAGGGGAAGGTGATAGAGTAGCGTTCCCCCAAATACGCTGCATCACTCAGTTTGAATCACTACTTCTGTTGTCTTAATTATTTCATGTAAAATATTGCATGTGATTTACCGAGTTAACACCAATACTCATAGGTGAGGTGGAAAATTTGCCTTTGGACATCTCAAAATTGAAAAAAGGAATACAAAAACTGGTGTGACCAGATTTGGTGTATAAGGTGCAAAAAATGCTCTAAATTACATTTGTGGTGGGGTTGGGGTTACTTCTAAGGGGACAGAAGGGTTGGGATACATTCCCCCGAACGAAAATTTACCAATACATTGCTGGTTGCTATGGGTGCTGCTGGCAGGATATCACTACGGTACGTTCTCATGTGAGAGTTGCAAGGGCTTCTTCAAGCGGACCGTTCAGAACAACAAAACATTCATCTGTCGTCACCACGACGCCTGTGTCATCCGACTCACCAACCGCAAGAAATGTCCCGCCTGCCGGTTTGCCAGATGTCTTGAAGCTGGCATGAAGATTGAAGGTCTGATGACGCACTGTGACACAGTCGCAGCAGCAGAAGTCGTAGTAGTAGTCACAGCAGCATCAGGGTCGATAAATTTTAAATAAAAATGAAAAACGTTGATTTTTTGATTTAAATATGGATTTTTAATTGAATTATTATTTTCAATTTTTTAAAGATTTTTATTAGGTTTTTATACTAAAAGTCTCTGTGCTATCTGTGATAACCATTGTGGTTGGTTAGCTTTATCTGTTAGTTTGTGGATGACATCATGTGGCTTTGATTAGAGTTTTGTTTAATTACATACTGGTATGTTTTATTTTGTTTCTGTAGCAGCCTGGCAAAGAACTATTTAATAAAAAAAACCCTAGTTTACAAGCATTCCAACTTGTGAATAGTTACGGGGGTCAACCTCGTTAAGGGATATAGTAAACAGTAACGGCGGCTATAACATTTCTAATGTTTGTAAGCACATATTGAAACAAAATTCTGAAAATAACTACCGCCAAAAACATAAGCAGTTAACAGAAGTCAAGATCATTGTTATGCAATGTTAACTTTGGCAAAGTGTGGAAGATTAAGCAAACTCGGCAGCTCAGAATTCAGAAAGAGTCCAATGTTTGTTTAATCGATGGATGAATTGTGTTGGCAAACAATACAGTCCACTGAATGCTAATAATACACTGTGTTCAGAAAGAAACACCAACTCACATTTTCTTTTATATTTTTATCGAAAAATGTTTAGAATTTCACAAAATTTTCAGGGAATATTTAGGAGGAAACAAGTATTCCACTGGTAAAAAATTAAATATTTTTTGCCATTGGTGACGTTACGATGACATCATACTTCCGTGTTTGTAATTTATGTATTTTACTGATTACCCTTGAAGACAAAAATTTCGTGAAATGTTAAAACACATCGATTAATCATTGTGCTGACTGAACCCAAAATATGCTAGTCTGTTGTGCAATTTTTTATTGTGAACTGTTTTGGTGGTTTATATCCTTGGCTTAGTGCGAGATACTTAATTTTTGTCATGTCAATAGGAGTATGCGCACTGTACGACTGCATGGATGACCACTTGCCCGCTATCAGTCAAACGGCTTGATACTGCAAGTCATGTAAAATTTTTGTATTTAAAAGTTTCATTCCATCAATGTTTAATTGACTGTCCATTGTCCAGAAACATCTTGCACAAACTTGTGGCTCCATAACTCTTGCTGACTCGCAAACATTTTATCAAATGTCTGTCTTCAACTGTAAAACCCATAATTTTCAAACGTGTAAGTATGACGTCGTCATGACGTCACCGGTGGCAAAGAATATTTAATTTTTTCACCGGTGGAATACTTGATTTTTCCTAAACACTGCCTGAAAACTTTGTGGAAATCCAGATATTTTCCACGTAGACATAAAAGAAAACGTGAGTGGGTGTTTTTTTTTAACACAGTGTAGATTGAAAACTGAAATCAGCTATGTGACATTTACAGGGAAATTTGTAGTTTTATTTTATGTTGATTTAAATCGGGATTTTTATTGTTGATTGAGATTATTAATTTAACTTTAAATTGCTGAATTTAATTTGCATCAATCGTGAGCAGTGTGTTTTTGTCGGCAGCTATCAGGCCAGACAGGATGCGGGGAGGTCGAAGCAGCTACGAGGGCTCGCTGCAGCAACACTCAGTGTCGATATTTGAACGTCCCATGACATCACCGGTGACGTCATCTGGGACGTCATCTGCACAACGACGGTCTAATCCGTCATCGGCGCGGACTGCACGTTAGTGTTGTTTGTCACATTTGCACATTTTACTTTGTCGGCAGTGCTCAAAGTTAGGCAGAATGTGGGGGGCCCTGCATTTTTTGGCCCACCACCTTTTTAGCCTGTATAGTTGCTCTACCTGAATTTAAAGAATAGTAAAATTGGTGCTACCAGATGTCAGATTTTAAGGCTAAATGCACCAAATTTGATTGTCTCTGTGGTTTGACCCCAGACCCCACTAGTAGAGCTTAGAGCACTCCCACAGACCTTCTAGCTGTCTTTAAGGGGCCTACTTCTAAGGGGAAGGGAAGGTTAGAGAGAAGGGGAAGGATGGGAATGAGAAGGGAGTGAAGGGGAAAAGGAAAGGGAAGTAGACTTTACCCCCCTCTTCAGTCTTACCTTTCTGACTGTTCATCAGTCGGTTTCAGTCTGTTTTGTGGCAAAACCATGTACTCAGTTAGGAATGGTCTGCTATAGCTAAAGCCCACTACAGCTAACCCTAATCCTACATTTCAAATATTAAGTGAATGTGACATCATTTTAATCACACTATCGTACACTATGGACATGGTTTGTTTTATTATTTTACTTAGTTTTTATTTAATTATTTTATCATCTGCCCGTTGTAGCTAGTATATGAATATTAGCTAGTGGGCCCTCCTCAGTCGGTTTCGGCTAACGTCGAATGTTGGAAGCAAACTGCTTGTTGTAGTAGTCGCAGTTGTAGTAATGTTGTGGTTATTATACAACTCCTAATACTACTACTAGTACTACAGTTCTGTCATCTGTAGCCATGTCAGACCTGCTGGCCATAGAAGGTCTCATGGAAGTCAGTGTGGTATCTTGTTGTAGTAGTACCAGTGGTTGTAGTAGTATTTTGGTCTTTTCTGGACATAGATTTAACTATTTATCAATCGATCGATTGATTGTGTAATTGTTTGTGTCTCGCTGTAATAGTGTCGGTAGTTGTAGTAGTTAGTAGTAGTGTTGCTGTTGTTGTTGTACAGCTGCTAAGTACTACTAATACAATGCTGCCCACACTGTCCATGTCAGACCTGCTGGCCAGTGATGCTCTAATAGAAGAGTGGTTGTACTTGTAGTAGTATTGTGGATGTTGTGCAGCTGCTAGTACTACTACTACAGCGCTGTCCACCTTAGCCATGTCGGACCTGCTGGCTGCGGAAGCTCTGATGGAAGAGGAAGATAATGTTGTCACTTCGCGCTGCTGTGAGGGCCGTCTGTCTGTGGACGATGCTGACCCATTTGCCTCGTTGCTTCATCTGACTGACCACTGTCTCTACCGCATCGTCCGCTGGGCCCGCAACCGACCCGACTTTGCCAACATCTCGGTAGGTCACGTTTCATCATCATTGGGTTTTTTGTGATTACGTTAAAGGAAATGAACCAAATAGTTTGTTCACTTTGCACAGTTTGTGCATTTAAGTTTTGTTTAGTTCTGTGATTTTGTACATTTTTTAGATGCCAGCGTTTCAGTAAATCACATTTCATTGGTTCTTACGCATGACAGCAGGTACTACTATAGCGCATCTTAGCCATCGCAATTCTGTCTGTCTGTTTGTCTGTCTGTCTGTCACACAGATGGATCAGTCAAAAATAGTGTAAGCTAGGATCATCACATCTTCACTGTTGGCTGCCTGGAAGACAAAAGTTTCAGGATCCATGAAGCTTTTCCATAGTGGTCATCTTGAGCGAGAGTGCTAATGTTTTAGTTTCTAATAGCTATATCTGTGTTATATTTTAGATAGTACTAGGGTTAGGTTACTCTAATTGAGTACCAGTTAAAGTGGTCAAGAGTGGCGCGAATTGTTAGGAAATTTCATAATGTCATATAGGGATTATATCGGAAGCCGATATCACAATATTGATCGTCACCTACTTGGTCACTACGATATCGTGGGACAGTCTGTGCCTACCATGTCGCGCAGATGCCACCAGCACATGCCACCTGACTTATTCTGATGAATGGCAATAGCTGAAATAGCACTCGGACACAGACGTCTATAAGTAGGCGAAGTTTAAAGGCTTACATCACAGTTGCAACAAATTGCATGAGGACTGAGTGAGAGGGAAGGGATGGGGAGGGTGAGGTCATTATAATCACTCAAGTCAACAAACTATCAGAAGCAGAGCTCGGTTCGTGTTTTCAGCTGGCACTGCAACAGCTGCTGCATGCCCCCCATCATTGTTGTGCAGTATTCAGCTTATTCCACTTCTCCTCCTCACCTCCTTTGCTCCCACTTGCCTTACCAGTCAGGTCTCTGCTCACACGATATCTGATATCACGATATGAATTGCTACAATAATCGATATGGATTTTTTGCCACGATATAATCCCTAGTGTCATAGTCCATAGAGTGGTCACCCTGTATTAGTAGTATTCTGACTGTGTGTACAGACTGATGACCAGATTTTGCTGTTACAAAACTGCTGGGCGGAGCTGCTGTGCATCAATGCCTGTTGGAAGACGGTCGCCTATGACACGGCGCCGGGGTCGGTGCGTATAGGTCGCCATCACGTGATGTCGGCTGAGCTGTCACGGGATGTTGGTGTCAGCGAAGTGACGCGACGACTCGTCGACTTTGCCGACACATTGAGGTCGTACGACGTGGACGTCTACGACATCGTAGCCTTGAAGACACTGCTTCTTCTGTCACCAGGTAGACTGTTTTAGTAGTAGTAGTAGTGGTGGTGGTGATGGTAGTGGTAGTAGTAGATTTCAGTCACCATTCTGTTGTATATTAGACGTTAAAACCTAAGCTACGTCGGTGATTTCCAGTTGCGGCATTACCTAATATCTGTGTTGTTTTGTGGCATGATCTATGCTACTCGTGGTCGACTGGTCATGGCATTATCTATGTTTTGCTGTGGTGTCCGTGTGAACACGAAGAACTTAAATGACGTGTTATCTATGCTGACTGTGTTATGACTATCTTATGTTATTTCAGTCTGTGATGTCCGTGTAACATAAAAAACCTCAGTGACGTAATGGGTGTTCTATATTCGCAGCTACCAACATGCGGTGCTGGACTCTTGTTCATGCATGATTCAACTATTTGTGGAACTATCTTTATTATCGGTGTCCTTATCTATGTTGACATATCTACAGGGTGTGGCAAAAAAGTAGCCCCCTAAAGTTTTTAGCCGTTTTCTCAGCAACCATTTGGAATTTTCATGATTTATTGACTGAAACGTTCTACATCTAACTGCCAAGTGAAATATGATTTTGTTGAAAAACGACGAATATAGAGACTTTTTAACATGACTGACTAACGATTTTTAGCATTAAAAAATGCTCAGGTTAAAAATGCTAATTTATATTTAAAAAAACAGTTACCACGTTAATGCCGATGACGTCACAGTGACGTTTTGATAAACATTAATTTATTTCGTTTATAAATTATTACTATATTATCGTTCTTTTAAAGCAATCACTGGTTGCCCACCAGATTCATCTTCTAGCAGGACGGCGTGTCAGCATGCACAGCGCGCAATGCACAGAACTGTCTGCAGGCCAACTATCAAGATTTCATTATGCAGGACCAGTGGCTTCCAAATTCACAGAATATAAACCCAACAGACTATCACGTGTAGGGTGCAATGTTACACACTTACTCCAAGCTTAAAACGAAGCCGAAAACCATCACCGAACTTAAGGAAACGTTTCAGGTTATCTGGGGCAACTTGCCACAAGGACCGATGGACAAGGTTGTGAAAGACTTCTCAAATTAAGCGACTGAAATCTTGTGTTTGAGCTTGGAGCTGGCGGTGGACACTTTGAACATTCACAGTGACAATGGTATTCTGGCATCTGTACAGTTTCTTAACTGTGCAGTTTCAACGACGTTATTGAATTGGTGTTGTAGCTTGAAATTTTTAGTGCTAAAAATCGGTAGGCAGTCATTTAAATAATCTATAACTTCGTCATTTTTCAATATAGAATCACATTTTACTTGGCACTTAGTCGTGGAACATTTCAGGAAATAAATCTGTAAAATTTCGCATTAAAATGCCAAACGGTTGCTGAGAAAACAGCGAAAAACTTAAGGGGGCTACTTTTTTTGCCACACCCTGCATGTTGGCATTGTTGTGATGTTTAGACGTGAAGAACCTCAGTGATGTGGCAGGTATCCGCAGCTACCAGGATGCGGTGCTGGATGCATTCATGCGTGATTCATCCGAACGTCACCCTGGCCTGACCACCAGTCGACCGACGCACCTTATCGCCCGCCTTGCCGAACTTTCCCGTGTCAGCGTGATTGCCCGAGAAATCCTGGCTGCCTACCAGGCCGGTGGACGTACCATGCCACAGCACAGCCTACTCCATGAGTTGCTGAAGGGTGATGGCGAACTGCACTAGACAGCTAGGTATTCCTCAGGAAATCCTAAGATTGTGTGAACTACGCTAGACTAGCTGGGAATTTCCCAGGAAATCCTGGCTGCCTATCCATGCCACAGTACAGCCTACTCCATGAGCTGCTGTACTAGACTAGCTGGGTATTTTGCACGAAATCCTAGCTGTATGTCCATTGTGTGGGAGTTCATCCCTTTTATTGGCACTTTGGGCTGGCGAGGCTTAAACTTAATCGTGTACACTTGTTCATTTACATTAATTAGGCATACGAGTTTTTTGTTAGCTTTGACTATAGATCACTTATGTGTGAAGTGACTAGAAATGCTGGATGCACGATCTCATAGCATGTAGACAGCTTATGAATTTAGTTCGCTGAACTGCAAGATTACACAAATAAATGTATTTATTTTATTTTATTTATTATTATTATTATCATCAGCAACACTTTGCAGGCTAGTGGCTGCTTTGTACAGTTATTCATTCGGTGGTAAATTTTTGTTCGGGGAATGCCTCCCTTCCTTTTCTTTTCTCTCAGCGCCTTAAAGGGAATCCGGGTCAAAGCCCGAACTGCTAGCATTTTGGAGAACTTTGCACCCTGGAAACTGCATTTGATGATAGCAAGTTTTGTATTATTATTTTTTTTTATTTTTGAATGTCCAGATGGATGCGTTGGACATTTTCATTTCTTTGGGAAAACTCTACTGCATCATCGTATATATTTCCCCCTTGTCGTTGATGTTATTTATGAACTTTTTGTACCACAGACTATTTGTACCATTCATGCAATGCACTTTTATATTAGTTTTGTGTTTAGTGGTAGTGCACAGCAGCTTGGATGTGGAAATCTCTTGAGCAGTGCTGGATGAAGCAGTAGGATAATTAGGCCCTGTTTTTCCCTGAAATAATAGCAGTTCAATTTCAAGCCGTTTCATTGGGCAAGCAAGAATCGACACGAATGAGCCGAGTTGGCACTCTGTGTTTACTCAAGCTCAAGCAGCACGTACACTGAAAGCATCAATGACTCGTTAAACGGTCACACAAGCAGAACAATGATATAATACGACAGTTGACTGGGTCACCCAGCACACATGCACATACACAGAAAGAGACGAATAGCCATAGCTTCAGTGGAGTACAGAACAGGGTTCCTGCAGGTCTTCTGTAGCAAAATTCCCGGACTTTTCCAGTCATGGAATGACAATTTCCCTGACCGTATTGAAACAATAACCTATCGTACAAATGTCAGAAATGTCACAAGGTAATGAAACAGTATTAATGAAGCAATATACAAACGACAGAAGCCCTGGTCTGGGGTCAGGGGGCAAAGCCCCCCTGAAGCAGAAACACTTCTAGCTTTCAACGGAAGCCGCAAATTTGCCTGCTTTTTAGTATTTGGAGACGCACAAGAAATCACACAAATCTGCAGTCTGCATGATCCCAGACATTTCAAAAATAATATTTTTCCCTGACCACACAAATTCCCCAACTTTTTCCAGTTTTCCTTGACCTGTAGGAACCCTGACAAAGGAACCACTGACGTAGCCACTGTCAGGAGCCATTGCATAGCCAGGAACCACAGGTAGAGGGGGACTCGAGGAGAAAAGAGGGTGTCCACAGGGCTAGGGGTCTGGTAAAGGAGCTGTGCCCCTTCTCATAATTTTTTTAAAAATTTTCTATGTAGAATGGTGTGTTTGGGTGCATTTTTGGCACAGTTTTGAGGAAAATTAGCTCACAGTTGGACACGACAATTGTCATTCACGGTATCCTAGAAGGGGCATGCCCCATGGACCAGAATGATGCCATGTTTGGCTTCACACAGGACAGTTATGCACATCAATTTCGAAAATTCTTTTCACTCTGGGTGCCCAAGTTTTCATACGGAATGCGAGTGATAATCCCACTCTCCACTCCCTCATTTCTCCTCCCTCTCTTTCCTTTCCCTCCCCTCCCTTCACTTGGAAGTAAGACTCCTCAAATCCAGCTAGTGTCAAGCGAACGCTGTAACTGAATTTGGTGCATCTGAGTGACGTTCGCTAGCAACAATTTTAATTATTTTCCTGAAAAGAAACTGGCCAAATTTAGTGCAGCTTAAACAATAGAGGCAAAATGGGAAACATTCGTCGTCAGTGGGTGTCATCCACTCTGTTCAGATGCCTGTTCAGAACAGTGGCGTAGGCAAAGGAGGATGCTGCCCACCCAATGTGAAATTTGAAAGTTTTGCTCCAAAAGCCTGGTTCACGAAGATGTTGATTTCGATGTCTAAAATGCTCTAAAACTCGTCTGTGAGTACCTTTATTACCAAAAAAATTTTCCTGGAGTGATACCCGCAGACCCCTGTTAAATGGGGGAAAGAAGAGTAGGAAAGATAAGGAAAGGGAGGGGAGCCACACCCCACAATTCACATTTCCACTGCAGTTCACTAGCACATTATCCGAAAAAATGCTTGCTATAAACTAGCCATTAAAGATCCCACCACACAACAGAATGCGTTTGTTTCTACACTACCTTGTGAAATGTCTACATGTTTAATACAACGAGCACGGAAAAAAATGAGCAAGTCTCTTTACACACAATTAGCACGTATATAAATGTAAAAGCACGCACACCACTGGCCTTGCCTACGAGCAAATGGTAAACACAGACAGAGACAACAACATATACCACGTAAATAAAACATAACAACAAAACAACCCAAGTACAGACTAGAATACAACAGCAAACCACACTGTTTATAGCGCTGCATCATGTATGTACAGGGTGGTCCATTAAGACTTAGTCTCTAACCTTCATACATTCATTACTTCATCAAGTATTAACCGACTTTCAAAATTCGTTTACAAGCCAAATCGGTGGTAAACTTACAGCCAGCGGTGTAGTGGTAAATTATTGTTTGGGGGAACGCCTCCCCTCCCTTCCGCTCTCCTCCCCTTAGAATTAATAGGTAAACCCCTTTTATCCAGCTAGGAAGGCTGGTGGAGCAATGTATTAGCTCCCCCAGCGGAGCTCCAACCGCAAACGTGTTTTTGAGCACTTGCACCCCAAAAACCGCACGTGTTGACACCAAGTTCTGTATCGTTTTAGATCAAATTAGGTATTTCATTTTAACAAAAGAGCTGTTAACTACTATGTAGGTTTTCTGTTTCTTTGCAGGCCTGTTTGGGGTAACGCTACTGTATCACTGTTCCTCAATTGTCATGATATTATTTAAGGGAACGGCCGGCGTCCCTGCACTTTCTGCTCGACTACACCACTGCTTATAGCCCGTCCACAGTTGACATGTAGACGTTCTACACGTCGCTTGTATCGATTGGACACGATGTCTCTAAATGTGGTGTACATCAGTAAAAGAATTAACAAAAAAAATCTGTTGCAGTTATGGCAAACACCGAACACTCGGGGGTTTATTACTGAGGCACATGTATGTATTTTGAGTCAAAAAAAGTGGGACACTGAGCTTCTTTCCGTCATAACTTCACAAAATTTTCAAAATTCTTTCACTTGCACCTTTATCCAGGCGGAAAACTTGCAACAAACTCATCGTTAATGATTCCACCACGCACAAAATGTTGCACTGCTAGTCCGCTACACTTGATTTTGGGAAATACACTTGCTAGTAAATTAGCGTGTTTGTGCTAATCAAAATTAGCAGCAAAACTTGAAGATGCGATCTGTAATGACGACATCATTGCAAATTTGCGATGTCAGTAAAAGAAAATCGGTCAGTACCAGGAAAAAATGTTTTTAAAGCTCAAGTCAGTGCGTTTTATAGCATTTTGAGATTAAAAAAAAACAAATTAAACCTTAGCTGAAAAGTCTGTAGGTTGATTACTCTGAGCTGTTAATTGCTTGCCAGAGCACAGAATGTCCAAAAATATACAAATTCAAAAAGATTACCATAGTAAAATATTCCATTACTAATGGAACAGGAAAATAAAATTGGTCCAAGTTTGCTTGTGTTTAGCGTGGGTTTTTATCGAGGCTTATTTATGTGGGTTTATCCAACAAAAAATCCACCAGCTTTTTGGAATATCTCCCCGGGTGTCTCAACCCTGGTCAATACTGACTCTGTGCTCCACTTTTTGACATGCAGTATATGCATTTCACAGCAGTGACTAGCAGAGAATGGAAACTAAACAAAATGCACGTAAGCCATTATGCCACTGCGAGCAGCATGCATTCAACTGGAATGACCGCCTCACCCACTTCATGCTTCCACACTACCTATTAAAACGCCGAAGATCACACTGCAGCATACAATACACAATGATAAACGTGAAAAGGAAAAAAATCCAATTAAAAGAGACAAGATTCGACAGTAAAACACACTACAGACATGCAAATGTACACATAAAAGTCCTTTCCGAGCCATAAGGCACCTTAGGGTTGTACTGATCTCCACTGCCTTAGCCGTAAGTCAGACACCAGTTTACACTACCAGACCGCAGACGAGAATACTGCATCACACAGTGTGGCTGTTTTTACTGGTATTTGCCCTTCTATCCATTAAGGGATGGCCAGGCTGAGTTGACTTTAGTGGCTGGTTACATATCGAGATGGTTTACTTGTCAATAGACAGATGCCCATCCATGTAGTAACAAACTGGGCCCGGCCCCGGCATAAACCTAAAGAACTGAGGCTACATTCTCAAAACTTCTAGGGAAAATCTTTGGAAGATTTCTTTTCCTAGGAAAGGATGCACATTTTTGAAACTTCTGATTGGCTGATATAGTTGATAGAGACCAGAAAAGAAGAATTTCATGGGAAACGCAAAGAAAGCTGTTAAAAATTCGGAAAAGAAAACTTCTCTGGAATTCCTAAATCATCTGACACAGGAAGATCTTCGGAGAATGTGTTAAGGAAGTTTCAAGAATGTAGCGCATGGTTTTTCGAGCCAATTTTCCATCCCTGCTGCATAGCCACTACACCAAGCAACCACCACTGTAAACGAGTGTATAGACATGTACAATGTTACACAGATATAATAATGACTAGCAAGAGATGACAATACATGCAGGCACACTTCACAGCTAAGTGACAGCACAAAAATGATACATTAAGCGGCCATTGCAGGCAGCGACAGTAAAGTAGGCCCATTACTGTTAGGCCTAGAATTATAGACACCCACAAGTTGGCATAACATGCATATATTATTACATAATATGCTAAACTGCATACAAACTGAAATACTGTTAGACCAATTGTAGACTATGAAACAACACAACATTGATTTAGACTGACACCGTGTAATGCAATGCAGGCATGATGCTAGCAGCACTGACACATCATGACTCAAGCAGAGATATTCACAACAGACATGTGCACCGGCTGCCCGCAGTCGTACAGTCCGACCCGACCCATTTTTTTCTGAGTGGGTTTCGAGGTTTCGTGATGTTGATTATGTTTCGACACAAGTGACTTGCAGGTGTGCTCAGCGGCAACGCCTAGTCCCTATCTATTCTTGTGGCAGGAATTATAAAATATTTGCATACGAGTTGCCAGAATACCTGTGGGAGTATCAAACTTCACAACTCTTTCAGCAACAGCAGTGTCTGGGGGTGGAGTCCTGTCCGCTATGGCAATTTCATGCTATTCTGTGGGACGGTGCAGTGAATGCAGTGTGCTTCATATTCAGACATAATAATAAGCCTTTCGTACAATAGGCCTACTGATGCTGATGCAGCATGCACTTTTTATTTTCTTCAAGGAAGCATTTACTAGTAGGCCCTACTGACTGCTGTCCCGACTCTATAGTTGGGACAGTTTCTGGCCCCTGAACTAGTACAGGTGTGACAAATGGAGAAAGGCCATTTGAGGATCCCAGGAACCTAAACGGCATATTCCATGCCTCAAGCCTTTTCTATTTGCAACGCTAAACAATGAGGGCTTTTGGTCCATGCACACATTGCACAGGTCTCATTCACAGTATGACACAGCAGCAGCCGTGACATCCCGTGACATTCACTAATACATTATTCACTCAAAACATAAACATCTCCACCCAGCAGCATACAAAATAGCGGCATACCATTACACACTGACGCATAAACAAGTGGATCGAACAACTGGGACAGTTTTGGAAATGACTAGCCTTGATCTTTGCAATGAAGGGTGGTCATGTTGAACACTGTGTTCGCTGTTCAGCACGATCACCTTATAACAGCAGCACTTTTCACACACCAGCCTGTATACTGCTACAACAAAACAGCAGGGAAGTACGATGAGCAGCCAATAGCGTTGCAAGAAAGACATTATCCTCCCGCAGTGTTGTTGCCATGGCAACACAACTCAACCTCTCCAACAACTCGTGGCATTCACACGTGTGCAACTAGATACAACAAGCAATAACTTATTGTGTTTTGTTATATCTCATAGTAAGTAAATAAGTAAGTAAAGTGTAAATTTATATAGCGCATACTCAAAAAGATCTCTAATGCGCTTAATACATTTTGTCATCAATAT
>Ga0209367_1005217_pt1 | contig 18017 bp, 15 predicted proteins | sample WorMetLIZISLAND2_FD_187412 | JGI IMG/M metagenome (GOLD analysis project Ga0209367, IMG submission 187412) | Marine gutless worms symbiont microbial communities from Max Planck institute for Marine Microbiology, Germany - Olavius geniculatus... ... | reverse complement strand
GTATATTTGAACGCAGCATTTGAGAAGTCTGTTGTGTCCTGGGCTCCTGATGCGGATGTGTCACTTTGCATGACGTGTGGACGCCACTTTACACTCACTCGTCGTCGTCACCATTGCCGGCTGTGTGGACGCATCCTCTGCAATAAATGCTCACACTTTCTCCCATTTGACTTCGCTAGTATGTTAAACTGCTATACATGGTGTTGTTCAAATAAAAAGGCATTTTTTCTGTAGCTTAGTCAAATTTAACTGGCAGTAAATTTTCATGAAATTTTCAGCAGGTGAAAGAGTACTAATTCAAAATATTTGTACAAAATCTGCTTGTTACTTGAATATCCTTTGCCGGTTTTCGCAATTTATATTAATTATGTTGTTCTTGCTGATTCTTTTAATGTTACAGTTGCTGGTCATTGCACTGCAATAAATACAGTATATCTAAATGTATATTTATTATGTACTTAGGTCTGTGTAGTTATGGCTTGTTGCATGGCATGCACAGTACAGGTAAGTTAAGTAACATAGTATTTGCATATAAAAATGAAGGTTTCAGTGGTCCAAGCAACAGCATGGTGCACTAGATGTTAATGCTGTGTGGTCTGTCTATCTATCTGTATGTCTGTCACACTAGGTTTTTGATTTGCCGGTGTTAACACCGCACAGTGTGACAGATGTTACTCTAGACCAGTCTGTCTCGTCATCTTTGTGACCATATCTGTGTACTTTAGTCAGTGATGTCTTGTGTGTCCAGAGAAGCTGACAAATCCAGCGTTTGCGTACGAAGGTGAAGGCTTTCGTCGTTCTAGCAGCAGTAGCAGCCTCAACAGTATTTTCTCTCCCGACGGTGACGTTCACATCAGAACATGCAACGACTGCCGCGATCTGTTGGAACGTCGAGATGAACAGATATCTCGTAGGAGCACACGACCTGCATTGGTTGTTTTATATGAGGTGTGTGCAGTTTATTAGGCAGCAGTGTTGACTATTTGCAGATGTTAACTTATTGTTGTCTGTCTGTCTGTCTGTCACACCCATGCATCATGTTAAACGTGTAGGGTGGCACTACATAACCTCGTAATTAGACTAAAAAGATTAGTGTTTAAAGGTGGTAATTGTGGAGAAAATGAATGTTTTTATTTAAAAGCTGTATTAGTTATTCACTTTGTAGTTATCTCAAATTTACTGAGACACATGTTTATATATCTAATTATAAATTAAAAGTTTGTTATACTTCTATTTGAAATGATTGTGTACTTGTTTTGTATGTGGTTAATCTACTGATGTCAGTGGTGAATGATTTATATGTGCTTTTTGTTGATAAATGTTAGAAAACTCATGAATATATGGATGAAGCTGACAGCATCCTACCTCAGTATCTGCAGATTGCAAATGCATTGAAGTACGTTGACGTCGTTGAGTGGTATTCTTGATACATTTTCTCAGACACTTCACTGATTACCATTACCTCACTGACAGCACACCCCTGCTGACTGATGCCTGAAGCCACAGTTCCCTCTCCTCCAGTAGACAGCATTATGAGATTGATGACTGTCTGGAGGATAACAGGGAAGATTATTAGTACCTCCATTACTGCTACATGTGCACACTTATAATAGAGAGTTATATAGGTTTAGGTCGTTTTTTGTTCCATATCAGCTTTTTCTGCACGGGTTAAACTTTTATTATTGTAAAGGTTAATATATCTGTTCCATTATTATGTGTATGTGCATTGCCTGGAAAGGTGGTTCCCGAAACGAACTATATTGTGTAGGGTGGGACGTTAAACCCTACTCACTCTTCACAGTGCTGTTTATCTGAGAGAAGTAAGGGACTTGGTATATGAGGCATATTCATGATATTGCTTGTCTTATTTTTATTCAATAGCAATTGCTGTTTGCTGTATAGTAGTAGGCATTCAGTACAGTAAGCAATAAAACTGCGCAAGTATTGAATCGTTAATGAAAACACTGTGCAGTTAAGAGACTTTGATGACGTATGTTCGATTGTGCCAGTTATAAGTGCACTTGTTTAGTTTTACTGACATGTCTGATTGTGTGTAGTGCTGGTGACAATGCGTACAGTTTGGAGGAAGCTCAGTTGATGAGAACGAGGCTTAACAAACTCTATGAAACTGTTGCTGCTCTCACGTAAGTACCACTTACCTCAGTTTATGTTTTTTGCTTGTACTGGGTTACATTCTACACTAGTTGAATGATTAGCGTGATTGATTATAATGACATGATGGGCATCACTGCCCCGTAAAAGCCTTTCCAGAACAACTCCGAGAAGCTTGCGTTTAGGGACTGGCCTGAGCAGGAGTAATTTAAAGAAAATGGTCCTGTTAAACAGCCCGGTCTCGTCTGTGAATCTGCAACAATGCAAACGCATGTTTTGTTTATTGTTATAGTTGCTGTAGCACTTAGTTTTTGTTGTGACAAGTGTGTGAAACGTGTTGTTTAGGAAGCGTATATCGACATTGGGTCATGACAGTTCGGAGCTGCCAACACCCACACATCTTCGCCTGCAGCAGATGATAGCGGCACAGGCGAGTGCATTTCTGCAGGAGAACCTTTTGTCGCTGCCCAAACTTCCTACAGAGGAAGAACTCGAACGACTTCACGAGGCAAAGCGTCTCGAGGCTCAACGACGCATCGCCGAGGAGCGCAGATTGGAGCAAGAACAGCGGCGACGTCGTGAGGAGCAACTCGCAAGCACCACCACATCATCAACGACGTCACAGCATCGGAGAATGGCTTCTACGCCAGACGTAAAGTTCAACAAGACAGACGTCGAAGTGCTGTCCGGTTGGAAGCCGGATGTGTCAGGAGCAAGTCACCCGGCTGAGGATCCAATGATACAGCAGATGAACATCATTCGTGGCTACATTCGTCAGGCACAGGAGGCACGGCGCTGGGACGAGGTCAACATGCTCGAAGAAAACCTTCGCGAACTGCAGCAAGAATACTGGGCACATGCTACAACAGAGCATGACTCTTAGAACACGCTTTATAGAGTCCTAAATAGTACTGGATTTTTTAGTTAAAGTGAAGAAGTTAGGTTTAATCAAAGTCATAGAAGACAACCTTTACGTTCTAGAATTTTTTTGGCTCTGGGATGCTTATTAGGTGCACTTGTGCACTTATCAGTTGCTTTTCATTGAGTTTTCGTTTTTGCATTATGAAAATGTCGTGGAAAATTAATTAGATGGGAAACCTGCAAGAGTTTTCCTATTTTGTTTGTTTGTCACTATTATGCTAATTGTTTAGTGTAATTGTATAGTATTATCACCAGGGCTTGAGTGATGATGAGGCGGCAGCTCATTGCTGTTCAAGATACATGATTAGTCACTGTTGGTTCGACACTGTGTTCAGAAAAAAACACCCACTCATGTTTTCTTTTATATCTCGGAAATATGACGCCAGCATGACGTTACTGGTAGCAAAGAATATTTAACTTTTTCCTGGTGGAGTACTTGTTTTCTCCTAAATATTTCCTGAAAACTTTGTGGAAATTAAACATTTTTCACAGAGATATAAAAGAAAACGTGAGTGGGTGTTTTTTCTGAACACAGAGTAGTTTTTTGGGCTACTATTGGCCATAAAAATTAGTTGCGTTAGGTCCTGTTCTTCCATGCACATTTGATGGCCGATCAAATTGATCTCTGATCAACTTTGGGACATGACCGGAGATCATCTCAATGATCGTTTTTCCATCGCCAATTAGCGACTAATCGTCCATCAAATCTCCCATCAAGTTGATGGCCAAATATTGGCGGATCAAGTCAGATAATTAACGATTAAACGTGGCGATCTGCAGTTCGTTGCTTATTCGCACCAGAAACATTGCTTCACGTCGCCGGTCAGAATGGCAATTCACGCATTAAAATGAAGTTCCAGGCATGGCGATCAGTCACTACTGATCCCTTTATACTGTGCATGGTGTTTTGTAAAGAAATAAAATGGATAGATGCTCCCGTATGGATTTGCGATAAAACGTATTTTTGACAGCAGATGATATGGACAATTATCGTTGATATCATTGCTATGACGACGTTTACTGGCCACGGCGTCCACTCGCAGCGCATGTTGGGTAATTTAGCGCAACACCGCAAATTAAGGTCACTGTCAGCCAATCAGATTGGCATGAAGTAGGCTCAGTTGACTGCAGATCAGCTAATCGCCGATCACGTAATTGGAGATCGAAAATGCATGGAAAAACGAAACACAGTTGATCGACGATCAGTTCTGAACATCAAGTTAATCGGAGATCAGTAAATCGGAGATCAAATTTGATTTGATTGGCGATGGAAAAACCGGACCTTAATAATTTTCATACAGTAAGTTGATGTCCATTTAAGAGAGATGAGGTGGCCGGGTGTTTGTGTAGGTTTGAATTTTGTTGCCTTGCTTTGGAAAATTTACACTATTGTGGATTCTATGAGCTACTAAGTTTGCCAGTTTTATACTGTGCATGGGTCAAATGCATTAAATGCCGTGGTCAGGATCGACAAATTCTCTGATGCATTTGGTTGTTATCTGTTTGAGCTGTGTATACTTTGTTGCTGTTTTTGCTTCATTATGTTAACTTCTTGGTTGACATCATTTTTGTCATCATCGTTGTTGTCATCCATGAAAGTAAGATACTTATTTCAAACTAACATGGGAGACGTTTACACTAGTTTTATTTTTCTTGCCTTTTGTATTCAAATTTGGAGGGACAGTTGTGTAGGCAAGATGCATAATGTGCCCTATACAATGTCAGCTAGATAATAATAATTATTATTTGTCTGTAACAAAGTTTAACAGTTCACAGCCATTAGTACTTGGTTGACAGTATAGAGTTAAGAAATGCCATTATTCTGCATGCTGATTGTGTAATTATTGGATATTAGTAGTTGCCATGATTCCGTGACTGCAAATGCTGCATCTAATGCTGTGAAATTCATCATGAAACTTTTGCACTCATTGATTGCTGTCAAGTCATTCCATTGAAGGCCTCAGCTATAGACATGTGTTTTAGCTCTTTGTCTCAATGTCTCTGTTAATTTTGTTAACCCTTCTTGATTATTGCAGCCTACGTCAAGCTGCTATGTTTTTTGTTTCACCAGTCTTATAGGGTTTCAGAGAACTTGTATTCGGTTGCACGGGTTTGCATGTAATACACTGTAGCTTTAATGCAACAGAATAAGTCGTTGTCTTATTGTTTTACGCAAACCCCATTATCGCCCACTGTACTGTGCTTTTTTGGAGTCTGGCATGGTTTTACAGCAAACGTCTTCCAATTTTTAGTTCTGTTTATTTTTTTCAACAGTTTTCTAGTTGGTATTGTGCTGTAGACTATGCTGTCTGTCTGTCAACTGTCAAACATAACTAATGTCATTCCTTGTCTTTGTCTGATGCTTATGTAGTGTGCTGTGTATGAGGGACATTGAGAATGTTCGGCAACTCTGCTTTTGTGGATTCGTAATTGTAAATGAGAAATTCGTACACGTATTCATTGGGGCTCTCACAAAATCATATGCTGCAGGGCCAGAGACTGAAGAGTTGTCGTGCAACGGTGAGCCTAATTATCCACTGTTTGTCTTAACACTTTCCAGATGTTTTCCACTTAATGCTATGCTAATTATGATTATGATTGTGATCACGTTATATCTACAACACACTGCGTAAAAGATGTCTGTTTTACTGATGTATAGGTTGCAAAAAATTGTTGAGTTGCAAATTGAAGGCCGCTCGTAGCCGATCGTGTCTGTCTGTAGCAGCGTTCTGCTGCAACTGTCAATGTTGATTATTGCTAACTATTCGCACTACTGCAGTGTGGTCTTCGTGTTGTAGTCGTGTCATCAACGTTCGTTCAAGCTGCAAATGCTAATTTATTGTCAGTAACTTCTGTACTAGCATTTAGAACAGCTATTGCCACTTAATTAGCTGTGTAACACATTTTACTTTTCAAAATCTGGCAAGAGCAGCCACTAGATTTACTGGTAGCCAGTTTTATGTGCGCAAATCAAATCCAGTCAGAACCATACTTAGATTCGGGACAGTGGCGTACACAAGGGGGCCCAGCCCCCCAATCCTCCAGATTAGCATAGTACATTAGCATAGTACGTTTAAACTGTACTAAATTTGCCAATTTGGTCAATTTATTCTTGGGAGAATATTTAAAATTGTTGCCACCAGATCTTTTCTTTTTATGCTAAAATGCACCAAATTCGATTTTGGCTGTGATTTCCCCCACTGGGTGAGCTCACAGCACTCCCCCAGACTCCCTAGCCTAAGTGATTTTCTGCTCAATTGTCGTAAGAAACTTGCGTTCATCATGCGTCTGACCACTGAAGCAGTGCGGTCTGACCCATCTGAACGGCACTGAGTTATTATAGCATTTAAAAAAAATTTTGCCATAACTTTGTCAAGTGAAGGTTTTAACGCCGATACCAAATTGCAGTGTCCTGTCGTTTGCGTATTTCGTATTATTCATATCGTTGAGACAGAAGGTCAAAAATAAAAAAAAATTATTTTTTTAATTTTTTGAAAATTATTCAAATTCAAATGATCAGCATCGTTTGTTGATAAAGAAGATAGGCCTACTATTTTAATTTGTAAAAAGCTTGTACGAATTGAAACTTGAAAGACTACAAGTACAGTGCAAAAGATAAAGTACTTTAAGAGTTTAAGCAAAAGTGTGAATTGGAATGTGCTAAGATGACTGGAATATTTTGTATGGTTTTAAGATTGGCGTGCGTTCCGTTAAACGTCGCTTTACGTGTTGTTGCAGAATTATTATTAAGCAGGAAGGTGAACAGTTCTTTCCATTTATATAACAACTGGCTCAGCGCAGTGGATGAGTACGCTTAGGGCGGACGACAGCATCATCATGTCAGCACTGGGCCGATCAACGTATTCGCTTTTTTGGCGAGTTCACGGTTTAATCCCGTTGCGTCATATTCTAGAATACAGTTTCGTCCCCCTCCCACCCATGCCGAATGACGGGGTCGTTATGCTAATGAAGGGTTAAGACGCAATGGGGACAGGGAGTAGCTAGATGGAAGCTAGGCCTAGACAAAACGAACGAGGCTTCAAGTACCGGAAACACGGCAGCAGAAACCTTGAGTGCGTCAGTCCGCCACGCCCACCTCACATGAGCGATGCACGGTCACCTCGCCATGAACTAGACGCTTTGATGTCACACAGGAGCTATGTGACCAGCCGTCCGACCGTCGCACTGCATGCAAGGACAATGTCCGTATACGACAGTGTCTTGAGCAGCGGCTTGTAGGGGTAGGAGACTTGCGCCTGGGCCCTCTTTGGCATGCAATATTTAGAAATTTTTTACGAAAATTTTTGGAAAATTGTAGTTTTACTCCATCAGCACAAAGTGTTTACAGGAAAACGTGGCATAGATCCATGTTTAAGATTTTCAGTATCGTCAGACGTCAACTGATCTAAAGATATGCTGCGTTTTACTCGAAATATTGCTTCTGTGCATTCATTAGACATAGGCCTACATGTATAGGCCCAGGGGATGAGGAAATGCGTTCGGCGATAAATGCTAAATTCACATCACAAATTCACAATAGCTATTTTTGCTTTGTAGAAAATACCGGCAGTGGTTACACTTAGAATAAAACATTTGTATAACATTTTTGAAATGTGAAATGTAACCATAACCTAACACCAAACCATACGAAGCTTACGTAGATTGTCGTGATTTTAATGTGTTGTTTATCAGTTATATATATTGAGTTAGCTTTTTAACCCTCACTATACAGTCTATTCTATTGCAAGTTTGCAACCGGCTTCAGCCCAGCGACTGTGCTGTCGTGTTTAAAATAAACTTGATTGATTAAATGATTGATGGTTTTGCTTGAACATAGACGTCAACTTGTGCTAATGCCCTAGCAAGGTAACAGGGGCTTACTGCTGCGGCTGCTGCTGATGATGGTGACGAATATTGATGACTAATAGGCCTATCACGCAGAAATAACCAGTACGGACACTGACAATCAGAGTCGGACTGTTGTTGTGTTGCACATGTTGACTTGACGGCAATCTGTTACCAGTAATTCGACAGACAATAGATCTTCTCTGTATTGATGTCAGCCTGCGCCATACGTCCTATTGTCCGCGGTAAGGCTACAATATTACTACTAGGCCTATTAGGCTACTCACGCACGCTAATTTACTGCAGTTTAACCTACAAAGTGCGTCTTGCAATTATCAATATTATCAATATACGTGTAAAGCGAACGCAAAAAGTGATAAAAACAAACCGAATTTTATTTACAATGATTATGCTGACAATCGCGTCGACAACAAGAGTCGTAGTTCACAATAATCGTTATACTTCGTTGCATCATTTTAACATCTACCAGTCACCACTGTGTAGAACGACACATGGGCCGATAAATTAATGGAATGAATATCATAATAACCGACTTTTGCTGTTTTGTTTTAGCCTACGGGTAGGCCTACAAAAGTGGCTAAAGTGGTGATCGCATGCAAAAAAACACCAGAACTCAAACGACAGACACCAGACATGGAGATGGGTTAACTCATATAGGTTGAGTTGATCGAATTAGGATCTGTATTTGGTTGGGTCAGAAGACTAAGTTTGATTGGGTTTTGTTGAATGGTTTGACGTTATTATTTTATTTTATCATGACTTCACAAAAAATACAGGTTGAATTGGACGATCATGTTCCGCCAGCAAAGAACAGTTCACAGCAGATAACATCAAACAGATGCTCCCCACGTTATACAGTTAGGGGTATTGTCATTAGAGCAGACGTGTTACAGAGGTTGTAAAAGTGACTGCAACGAAAACACGAGCTGTCATAAAACAACATGCAGTCTTTGCAACAACTTATTATACTCTACTGTACAGTCCTTGATCTGCATAGGCCTACGCAGCATGTCCAACAGACAATTAGGCCTAAGGCCTGTGTCACAGCCGGTAGTCTGCACTCGTGACACCAAGAGCAGCTTCTGTAGTCTTCAGTGAGTTTTATTGCATGTCTGACAGCGATTGTTCGGTTCACACTTAGTGCTGCTACAATTGAGCAGTTTTTACTCTGATAATATTACCACTGAGTATCTACCAAAACCAAATGCAAGAAGTAATTTAAAACGGTGACTCTTTGCTTCATTGCAGGCTGGTATAGGGCCTAATTCGACTACTCGTACATACGTGAGCCACATCATTGTCACCTTTTCCGATTTTATTTTGCCTTATAAAGGATAAGAACTACCGGGTAGCAGTAGTTGAATTATGCAGTTTTTGCGATGTTTTCGATTGACTCAAAAAACTGTTCCAAATTAATTGATTTAACGTTAATCGTCCATCAGTTATACCAGCTGTAATACTAAAACGTCATGTGGGCTACGATAATGGATTAGGTTGGAAAGTCATGGGTTGGCTTATGGCAAATAGACCCATGTCCATGTCTGAATTATTACAAACGCAAACAAAAACAGCGTCTAACGGGTGCGTAAGCTGACAAATTAGAGTGCATAGCAACATACAGCCTATCGCATTCTGTGTAAAAACGGCTATTACCGGAACGCTGAAAGGCACGGTTCTTCGTAGGGTAATAAGCGACAGTCATTATTAGGCCTATTTAGTGAAACAAACTTCGTACAGCTGTCACGGCCTAGAAACGCTAATTCAACGAGAAAACAGCAAGTAGACGTTGCAGTTTTCACACAATAAATTATATCGTGATAGTGAAAAAATGCAGAGCATAAAACGATCATCTGAAACAACAAACAGCTGAGACGATCGAAATATAGACCGCATAGGCACAAGCGGCAGGCCTATAAAAATTGTGGGACTAGACAAAGAGCCCAGGGGTACACTAAGTACTGTTGTTCAGCTCGCCACTTCAACACCGACACCTTTTTTACGCGTGTAAAAGCCGCATTATGAGTTGGGTCCGTACGTCCGTCTGCGCGTCTCGTACGGTCTCCTAACGCATAAAACAAAAAAGCAGAAGAACTACGATTGGTGCAAATATCCCGCAGGACGGGTCGGGAGTAACCGGCATGTTAATTTTGAGCTCAAAAAGTGAACCGCAGACCTATAGCAGGGTTGAGGTCAGGATTGCTCTGTGCGACATTTGGATACACAAATAAATTCAGCAGCATTCTGTCGTATATAGCCTAAATGAAAATCTGCTCCGGCCGCACCCCAAGCAGGCAGGTCGGACTGTAGTCATACCAGCCGCGGAGCAAAAGCGCCGGCGTGGAGTCCGTCGGTGATGACGTCATTGGTCACGTGACCAGGTAGCGGTGACGTCACGTAGTGACGACGAGCGCTGTGACTCATCATCCAGTGCTGATGACTCATGTGAGGCGGAGGCTGGGGTTCCATGATGCCCGGTGACGCGTACATGCTGATGACGTCCTCCGGGTAGCCGGCGGCGTAGAACGCTGACGGCGGCGGCGGAGCGATGAGAGGCGGCGGTCTGGCCAGGCGCTGATAGTCGGGTCCAGGGGACCCGGCGTCGGTCAGCGGACGACCCGATGACCCGGTCGAGGACCCGGCGGACGACCCCCCGCCTTGGCTGTCTGGACTGCGCTCCAGCTTGACGCTAGTAGCAGGCGGCTGACGCAGTCCGGGCGAATGTGGAGAGTAGGACGAGGACGACAATGACTGCTGCTGATGCTGCTGTTGTGCAGACTGGTAGTTGACCAGGCCTCCATGTGAGGCTGATAGGTAAGACCCTCCACTGCCGCTACCAGTCGCAGCAGCATAGCCTGGAAACCCGTACATGCCGCCTTCCGCCATTGCTGCCGCCGCTCCGAAACCAATCTGCGTCGCAACAAAATGCAACGATACATTACCGTTTCAGCGAGCGTTTTATAATATCTCTGATTAAATGTTAAAAATTTGTACACTGTCCTCAGGTTTTATGTTAACTTTCATGCTTTTGTTGTACGCAACTAGTAATTCTTGTAAGTGGTTATTTTTTGATTGATTGTCAATAACTGATATAAAAACGGCCTCGAACAGCACAAATTTCCGTCGAAAGTAGCACTGCTTCTAGCTCGCGAATAATAGCCGCTCGATACAATCTGATTCTGTAGCCTAAAAATCGAATCTGTATCGTCGAAAAAAGACGGACAAATTCCTGGTATAAATGACGGATGACGAACGTAGATCCAGATCCAAATCGGTTCATGATATCGCCACCAGAATCTAACAGGATGTTGTTTTGGCCACTCACTATCCACCCGCCGTAAAATTTTATCAAAATCCGCCCGCCTCGGTGTATGCACTCGCCCACCGCACTGTACTCTAACCTGACCTCTGGACTTTTGAGCTGAAAATTGGCACAGCGGTTATTGCAGCCCTGGAAAAAGTTGAACGCTTTCAAGTTAGTAACCCGACAGACAGACGGACAAGCAAGCGGACGGGCAAGACCCGCAATACGGCCCATTAGGCCGGTCTCATAATAATCTACCCGAAAATACAAAAGACTATCACAATACATGACATCGTGCGGGCATTATTGTGACGCATAAACGATTTCGTGGTTATCGCTCGAAACTATCACGATGATTATTCACAGAGCGCGCGTGCGTCACGCTAGATATATCATTGTAAAAACAGGCGTCAAATAGACTAACAGCAGATAAAGAAGACTTCCTGCAGATTGCGTGATGCGCCTTGTGAACGTCGTTCATACTTCTCTGATAAATTACCGACTGAATAATTATCAAGTTGCGTGTGAAATGATTGATGAAATCCGACAGAAAGAAACCGTACGAGCATTATATCCTGCATCGTTAACAGATAGTAGTGACTCCGCCGCCATCTTACCAATCGCCCGCAGCCGTGGAACCGAATCATTTTCAGAAAGCCGAAAAACGGCTGCTAAACTGTCACAAAAGACCGCCTAGGCCTACGACTAATTCATGTATAGTCAGAGGTAAAGTAAAAACACGACAAGCCTGATTATAAGTGCTTAAAATTTCAATTTTGCCTCCAATTTTTTGACAAAATGGGGTTTTAACCCCGATTTTTTTTTTCATTTTATGACAAAAATTTTCCGACGAAATGAAAATTTTTCAACAATTTTCCGACAACTCAAAATGCCCTCCCTCCCCCGGCCACAACGCTACTGGCGTGTACAGGTGAGTTGAAATATGAACGTAGCGTAAACTTGCGCCTACCTGTCTGTGTGACTGATGCCCGGAATAAATCTGCTGCTGCTGGTAGAGATGCTGTTGATAAGCGTGCACTGGGGCGCCCACGGCATCAGCGGCGCGCTCTACGGGCAGTAGACCCGGCAGCTGCATGGCGCCGTACCGTCCCGGCTGCTGATGCTGGTGATGCGTTGGCGTGGTGACGGGCTTCAGCTTGCGGCGCGGCCTGTACTTGTAGTCCGGGTGGTCGATCATGTGTTGGGCGCGAAGTCGCTTTGCCTCGTCGATGAACTGTCGCTTCTCAGAGTCACTAAGCAGCTTCCACGCCGCTCCGAGTCGCTTCGATATCTCCGAGTTGTGCATCTTCGGATTCTCCTACAATTATTACAATCATAACCGCGATATTAGGTATGTTGCGACCAACCGGAAATTTGCAGACAACACAGATGCAAATATAAATTAAAGACGAAAAGGACGCACATTGAAATATATGCCAGATACTAGAATCGATAAAATGAACTGAACGGTGGTTTTTAGCGGCATAGATGTGATAAACGTCCAAAAAATTATAATAAACGTTAACAAACGCGTTTATTAGGAAAAAGATTGTAAACGTTTGTAAACTAAAAGTAAACGTACACAGCGTAAGTTTGAATATTAGGCCTATTATTTGGATAATTCCAAATTTCAATAGAGGTTTTTTCATTGTCAAAGAATGTCTTACTCCAGTTCTGTGACAACCGTTTTACAAAAGTGCCCAGAATTCACTCACTTTAATCTTATAGCTACGTGAAAACTAAGTTGAGTTGTCCTGTCCACTAAGTATCTTCGTCGCTGTCATAATTTTGCTTCGTTTTGCTCGTGATTTTTATCGAGATAAACGTTGACAAAATAATAAACGCGTTTACAAAGATTTTTTTGTAAACGTTGTAAACGTTTATCACATCTATGTTTAGGGGTAGCACTAATTGCTGAATCGGCTGAATCGACCGATTCAGATCTCCATCGGCGCCGATTCAGTGAATCGGTCGATTCAGCCGATTCAGCAATTAGTGCTACCGGTTTTTAGAAACAGACGGAAACCGAAAATACCCGATTTTTAAAAAAGAATTTAACATTATTAGACAGTTCAAAGATTTAAAAAACAGTGGATCACCAGTCCGACTCATTCGTAATACCCAAGCTGTTATGCAACAACACACGTATTAAGCGTTGTACCGCAACTGGATCACACTGAAAAAGAAAAAAATTTCTCGCGGTCACCAAACAAAAAAACCTGGCATACATCCGCATGCCAACATCGCTCAGCAAATCACAAGATAGATAATTATTATAATATTAAGTCGTTATTGTTCATGCACTGTGCGATGTATGCAAACTACAGCGGGTGCTGCCGACCGACCTGAGCTAGTTTTCGTCGCTGTCCCTTGGACCAGACCATAAACGCGTTCATAGGACGTCGAATTCGTCCGTCGTCGGTGCGATGCCGCGGCGCCCTGCTTGCTACTGACGTCTGTAGCGCTGACGCTGGCGAGCTGACAGAGGGGACTGCCGGCGGAGGACATGGCACCGTAGAGCGAGGCACGGAGATTGTATCCATCTGACCTTGAGCCAGTGACGCCGTGGTCGACAAGTGACTGGCTAGATCCAACTTCCTGGGCGACCAGCGGTTTGACGCCGACGACCATTCGTGTGGGTCTGTAGTTAGACCTAGGCCTACCGGTACATCAGTCGTCGGTGAACGTAGATCGTTCGGCACGATGACGTTCTGTGCCGGTGCAGTCGTCATCACGTCGTGTTGTAGTCTCTCGTCACTTGGCGTCTTCTCTGCTTTGGTCTGACGCAACGCCGCCGTTGCCGCTGTGGACGGACACTCAGTTGTCGAAGCTTCTTGCCCGGCCCAGTATGATATTGCAATTTTCATCAGCCGTTCCCGCTCGTCCTTTTGCTGCTCGTGTTGCTGCTGCTGTTGCTCTTGCTGCCGCTGCTGCTGATGGTGATCATGATGCTGATGATGCTCGTTGTGAAAGGCACTCAACGTTTTGGCGTTCCTCTCCTCAACGTTCGGCGGCCACGCATAACAGCGCTCTGGCGGCGATCTCCGCGCCTCGACCGCACCGTCGGCGGCATGGCCGACTCCCAGGGTGTACCAGGGAGCGAGCTGCACGGACTCGTCCCTGGGTGGTTCCGTGACGACCGCCGTTCCACCGCCTCGGTCTGCCGTCAAACACCCATCGTCGTGGTGCTGGTCGACGTGCTGGTCGTCGCCGGCGCGACTGGTGTGTGGCTGCCACAGATCCAGCGTGACGGTCGGTCGCTCTCTATCTATCACAGCTAGCGGCGCGCCACCATTCAACGCACGAGACTATACACTAGTACAACAATACGCTCTGCTTACGATGTCAATGTCGACGAGTATAGCACGTCTTTGTTCAGTTTTGTCCGTTAACGTATTTATAATACAACAAGAGGACGTCGTCGACGTTTGCAGAAGAATAGGGAACGAAACAAACGACAGTTTTCATGCAGCAGCGACTACAATGTATACACTTGCTCAAAAGCCGCGCGGCGTTTCGGCGCCTTTTCAGGGCGACCGTCACGCATCGCTGGAGGCGCGACACAATCCGGTGAACACGCGCCGCGATTGGTCAGAAACTCCCGATAGGCGTGTACCGCTGAATATTCAACACTTCGGCCGAGAAATATGGCCAGCGTCACTCATTGTGGGGAGTAAAATATCGAGCTGTGTGTGAATTATGCATGGATGCAACAGATGAAAGGGATGTACGTTCACGCGTGCATGGACGCCATTGTTGATGATGGTGGGAATGTGAGACGACGGGCTGTCGTCGGATGTATGGACCTATAGGCCTAATAGTGGCGAAGCTCGTGGACTGTAGGCTAACAAATACCGTGTATCGATTGCGGTGCATTGTGTTATTATGTCCGTTCTCCGTGCATGACGAGCGTGCGTCTTCGATCGACCAATTCATCTTCACCCAAGCTCCATTTACTTTAATTTGATATTTATTATTATACATATTTACAACACGCTGTACGACCAGCTTTAGGGGTGGGGACCAACAAATCTGTAACCAACCGAAAGTCTATGCACAGCAAATCAATATGCTTATTATAGCAAGTTGTAATATACAACAATAAAGACCACGAAAAGTCGGACACCTGCAGCAAATCCACAGCATGGCAAGACGCTGTACAGTGTTCAGCTTCTCGTGCGACTTGCTGTCTAATGAATCTGCCACAAATCGAGCAAGTAGAGTTTGTCCGGCGGCCACCCAGCACGCCGGCCTAGGACACCTGCGACGTACCGGGCGCGCACCCGTGCAACATTGTGACGACATCGATCCAGCCGATCAGATCGTTATGGAGTGTTTACACGATCCGGCAAACGTCCAGCATTAGCACGTGTATTTTGAATACATTTGCTGGAAGTTTGCTGGACGTTTGCTGGATCGTGTAAACACCCCATTACTCATCATCTCTGCCTCCTCCGTCTACTCTATGTTAATCGATCGCATATTAGTCGTGTCCTTGCTCTAATTCACACTAGTTTATATTATTGCAATTCGTTATTAACTGCTCTGCAAAAACCCTGTAGCTAATACAGGCCTACTTTCAACTCATTAGCACATCGTTCGCTGAGCCACTGTGTTTGTAACGAAAATGACGGTATTCTTTTCAGCCAGTTTATTACGCGAATGGTTAAGCGAATACAATATAAATGCACAAACAAACAATAAGAACAGTATTATTTCTAAAGAGTGATCGGCCTGCCTGTAAACCTACTGCTTTAAATTTGCTGCAAAAGTGTTGCACAAGAACAACCGACTAACAGTCGCCTTTAAAGCAAACATTTACAGAAACCATGGAAAAGACCTTAAACATACTTTGGAAATTTTCGATATATTGCTAAAGCCTAAAAACATTGACGTGCATTATTGACCATACAATACTGACATTGCATAAGAAAATCCAGAGTATAGTAAAACATTTTAATTAGGAGGAGCCTAATTAATAAACTTCAGGCCTTGATTAAGCCCCCTATATTGTAAGACTTATACTTATTGCACAAGTCTTATTGTTCATTTGTTCTGTTACTATTTGATTTTGTATTGCTACTACTTAAGTTTTGCCTAGTTTTAATAATTCGTGTGATGTTTTCTTTATCACTGTAGAACGTTCTGGCGTAATAAACGTTGACTGGCCGACTGAACAATTGATTGACTGATTAGCCTAATGGATTGATAGCGACCGTATAAAATTGTCTTAGCTAAAAGTGAGTGACTCGGTGCTTTTTTGCTTTTAAAGGCTAGCAGAGCAATTATTATTGTTTGGTTTGATGGAAATCACTTGGTTCACTTAACAGTCAGGCGGGTAAAATGATTTCTACGAGTGTCCGTATTGGACAGACTAGACCTATAAGTAATGCACGTGAGAATCTCGAGTTCAGCATGTGACGCGCAGTTCCATTGCTAGGCCTATGCCGGACTGTACTGTATGGCGAGCCCAGCCAGGTGAACGCCACACCCCGAGCATGCAACCACTGCTGTCGGGCGAAAAAAGGAAAATAAAGGCTTTACGGTGGACAGTAGACTTACGCTTATGCCGATCGTAGAACATTACGGTTCCTGTCGTTGTTCCCTGATTTTGCATGGTTGTCTTAAAATAATAGTTGCGGTTACGTGCAGAATCTTATATCGGCTAAGCCGGTTTAGCCAAAAACTTTTTCGGCGGCGGCCGCGCGGCGGCTGACTGAAAAAATTATTCGGCGATGGCTGTAAATAGCGGCGACTTAGGGCGGTCTAAACCGTGTCAGTTCAGTTCAGTACGTCGCTCTCTACGCGCATTTACATGTAGTCTTTAACCATGCACTTGTCACATTTTTAAATATTTGTTAAATACTTGTTTATTGGATTGCCACACAAAAATAGACAACAGTATGTATAAATTGGTTCTGAATAAACAGATAAAGTTGAGCTCATAATTTCCATTACCAAAAACTTTTCGTTGTAAAAAATTAACAGCCTTTGCACTAATGCTAAAATACCGCGAGCTCTGTGAAACGATGGTCACTCTATTACTGAAAAAGTTTGTGAACTATAGGGTTACCTATGCCATTAATGCTGACGTAGTTTTCGGTTTTATTTATTTTACAAGAACTTAAATCGATAATATTTGCGTAACTTCTCAAAAAAGAAAACGGGTTGACAGGCCCGTCGAGAGCCAGAGCGAGGCCCGGTAAAACATTTTCGAGGGGGCCCCAAACGTCGCGGGGCCCGGGGTAGCTTACTCTCTACCCCCACCCTTTCGACGGACCTGCGGGTTGGTTTACGTGCACGCAAAGTAAAGTAAACATTCTTGTTTCCATCTACTGCAGTATTTTTTATAAATATTATTACTGTAATTTTTATTTTGGAATCTGCTACACTGACTCTTCAAGACGTTCTCCTGAGCACTGGAGGTGCTGGCAATACCGTTACTTCTCACTCGCTCGCTCACGGCGACGCACATTCAATACAGGTGGGGAAGTAGCCATAAAGCGGTGCACGGGTGAGGTCCAGTGAGGGACGGTGTCTGTCTACCGGTGTGGGCCCAGGTAGGTATCGTGGGGGGGCGGATGAGCCGCCAGCAAGGTGCACAGTAGCAGATCTCGCGCTGAATGAAAGAATGCGAGCGAGTAGCGACGCTCATCAATAATAAATTCTCCGCACCCCCGCCGTGCCGCTGTCTACTGCACGTCCACCGGGCGACGACGATGAAGGCGCCCCAGGACACATCGTTCTATCCTACCTATACTGCCCACCTACCCCCGCCCGCCAGCCGGTGTCCCATTATAAGATCGCACCCTAGAAA
>Ga0209367_1005216_pt1 | contig 18018 bp, 14 predicted proteins | sample WorMetLIZISLAND2_FD_187412 | JGI IMG/M metagenome (GOLD analysis project Ga0209367, IMG submission 187412) | Marine gutless worms symbiont microbial communities from Max Planck institute for Marine Microbiology, Germany - Olavius geniculatus... ... | reverse complement strand
ATGTGCGCATGGTTTGAGTTTTCTTTCGGTAGCTGATTTATCGACCCAACCCCGATTGCTCAGCTGGTATCGCGGACCTTGTTTGACCGGGCGACGTCCGAGCCGGCATGTTCTTTCATTCGGTTGAGAATGATAGAGTCGCGACGTGTTAAATCAATCATTGAGCAAGTCTTGTGCGACGTCTTCTCAGTTTCATTTAATGACAGCGACTGGAATATTTTCTACCACAAAGCGTGAATCTAAAACATACACCAAACTCTTGTCCGCTTCTTTGCCAAATAGGTCTATTTACAGATTTTCGAGAATTTTTTGACCGGTAATTTACAGGTTGGCTACCCCGCACCGCACATTACAACTTTTTTTACACTACCTTATAAAACATGTTAAAATGCACTAAAATATAAAAAAAATTATTATCTACGTAGACTGTCGTGCAGTTAAAATGTACAAGGCCTACTCATAGCCGCAGGTACAGTTATGGGTCCGGAAACAGGTGCGGGTGGGGCATGGGTCGGGTATGAGTATAGTGCTAGCGTGTTACTGATCGGGTCAAGTTACCAAAATGGCGTACCCGCACAATCGTATTGTTTAATCAGTGAATTGATCGGGTGGGGGAACGCCGCGCTCGTGAGGCGTTTGGGCGCTTTTTACCACCATCCACACGGTGACCCACAAAAGTACAATCAGCGAAATGAAGAAGAGCAGACGGTCAAGGACATTGCAAAGGTCACGCCATTCTTCAGCCGTTTCTGCTTCCATTTCATCTTTTTCCTGGCGACCAGTTATCTACATCCAACAACATTTTATCGCCGTTATTATTACCACTAGCGATACCACGGCTATTGCGACACATGTTATCATAAAGCGGTCTGTTTGTTTGTGTGTAAATTCGTCTGTCACAGTCGTGCACTTCACTAAAGGCGTTGGACGGACGGACAAGATGCTATGTAACAGGATGTGTGGGCTAATTCGCATAAAACTCACATATTATTAAGATACAACATTTTTGCTTTTATTTTACGACGGTTTTAAGACATATCTTACGACAAATCATATAGCAGTTCTGTAAATCAGCACCCATCGGCCTAATTTCCCAAAGTTCATGAACTTTGTTCAAAGTTCTTACGAAAAATTGTATGAAAATCACACTTGACGAAAATCTTTAAAAAACTTACGCGAAAGTTACGAAAAACCCAGTATTGGATTTACGGATTACTCACAAAAAAACTTACAAAAATCGTTAAGCAAAATTTATAAAAACTAAAAAAAATTTTAAAAATAGGCGCAAGCTCTGTAGACAAACCTTTCTCAGTTCGACGAGTACGTCGTTGATTTTGTCGACGAGTTGGGACGAGCTGGTTTTGACGTCGTCCGACATCTGCGTGTCAACCTGGGCGTGCAGAAGTGACTTTTCGACCTCCCTGGACTGAGCTTCATGCTTGTCGCGATCACCACTTTCACCACGCCGCTCTGACTTCTGACGCTTGGAAGGTGATGAGTAGCGACTGACGCACAGAGCTCTTCCGATCACACGGAACGCCAGGAAGCGCACAGCACGCGGCATCTTCGTCGCCTGTAAGCAGACTACCGTGTAAATACAAATGGGATTTCCTATGGGGAAAACTTTCCATTGCTATCCAGGGCTTAATTTACGTCCATACTTCCCGGCACTTATTTCGGAAGTGATATGCCGCACCAACAGTTCTTGTTGTCACATGGCGGTTTATTTGCGAGTTTTAAAATTTTATCATAACACTAAATTCATACGCACCAGGCAGTTGCGTATATTGAGTAAAATGCACCAAAACTAGTTTTTGGCCTAAGGCTGGTCCCAGACTTTAACAAGGGAGCTATAACCATTCTCGGCTCCCTAGTTCAGTGGATCGGGAAAGAAAATAGGCTTACGCTATCTTCATTTCTTCTCGACGACTTTGAATTTTCAATTGAAAAACGCCGCCACTTGTTTTTGTGCAAAATTAGATAAGCATTGTTACAATCACATTCAAACTCAGGTAAATAGATGCAGTAGCGTACTAGTCGATCACAAGGGTTCTTACATGCCACATCAAAATGTAACTGAACAGTCATCCAATGCAAAATTTGATATCGTTTTGAGTTTAAAAATGCACTTGATGTAGGGCCTACATGAAAATGAAAGAAATAAAAATGAATTTTAAGTATTTGACAACTCACAGAACCTGCATGTAAATTTCCGCACTGTTAATAAAATAGAAATGAACTAATAGGAATTGAACGAATTATGAATAGCTAAATGTGAAAAAAACACATTTTACCTGAAAGCTGCAGAGCTGCATGACGATGATTGACTCGATCACCGACACCGTTGACACAGCCATCGTCACCGTCACGAACACACCTTATGTCAACGTGCGTATACATGAGCACACCTTTCATACATTCGTCCATTTATTTACTCATTTGTCAACTCATTCCTTTCTTTATTTATTCGTCTATTTGTGTTGCTATCTATTTATCCATTTTAAGAAAAAAACGACAAAAGACAATGCTATAACAGACAGTCTCTCTTGCTTACTGTATAATGGCCTACGTGCAGATGGTCGGCGTTTCGTCGATCGCGAGTCAGTGATCTGACCGGACACAGACAGTTTGGAGAGAAGAGGTTGTTGTGGTTTTTTTGTTGGCCTTGTTATGGCCGATTGCTGATTGCTGATCGATTGATGATAGTTTTTATGCTGATTGTTGGTTGTTTTGACATGCTAGGTATATTATAATTTTGTTTGAAAAGTTTAAGACTAGGCCCTATAGTTTTTTTGCTTTTGATTGAGCATTAACTATAGGTCTAGTAGGCTAGTGCAGTAGGGCCTAAACTAAACACCGACTAATCCGTATCAAATGCTCACTGCGAACAAGCAGCTGAGTGCAGAATAACCACATTTAGCACTGCAAGTTATTAAACGCAGTCAAACGTAAACAGCAAAACTACCTTAAACAGCATGTAAACGTTGATTCAAAGTTGACCTAACGTTAGCGTCAAAGTTGAAATAACGTTTGACTTAAGTACAGGCTAAGGACATGTTTTTCTTCTTGATCGCTTCCAGATTAATTAATCTCTTGTCAATCTCTCTTCTGAAAATCGTCGAATACTTTCCTTGGCAACATTAAATAAAAAAAAATCTGCTTTCTATTTTTAGATATATGTGATAATCGCTATCATTAAATTAGAATTTTTGTACTACCGAGTACAGGGGTGTGATCGGACGAGGCGGGTATCGTGTCAGTTACGACGAACAGCAAAACAGAGAACGCCAGCAGAACGGTGATACTCAGTGAAATTTTGTCACCGCTGTCAGCCGGCAGCCAGTACACCTTAAATACACAAACAGCAACAACGACTAGTCGCCGTAATAACACGGTTTCTTCCATTCTCGGCTGAAGACTCATTTTTTCCGCAAATCTGTGCGTCTTCAGTTACTCTCTCCCACTCTTTCTTCCCCTTTCTCACAGACGGAACTCATGGATCATAGATCATGTCTTTGCTATGTTACCTTTGGTAAAGTACAGCAGACTAAACCAACTTGAATGACCTTTAGATACGCCGTTAATGTTTACTATAAAATTGATTAGCGTTTGTATAATTTAGCCGTTTAGGTAATTTTATAAACGATCTTTGCAACTGCTACCGCCGAGTGTGTAATAAAATCACATATACTGACTAACTGATTGATTGATTACTTGGTTGGTTGTTTGATGAAACGAGGCTGCACAATCGCAAACGCCTGCTGGACCATTACAGACTTATAAGAGTGTTGTAACATGCGAGGAAAAAGAAAAGTAGCCTACTGTGGTCCATTATACGTCGTAAAGCCAAACTTTGCTGTCCAACTAAGCAATTGCATACTAAAACAAACCTTCACATATTATCTAAACGAAATTATTTTATTTATTATAAAGACTAAATTACCATGAGAACGACGACGACGAGAAATAAGACGGGAATGATAATGTTGACGACATAGAAAACCGGCTTGCGATCCAAGTAGACTGTGAACTCGACCTGAGCATAAGGTACTTCGTAATCAATGCTGAAGATTCGAAGAGTACGTGCGCTGGTTCCGATCAACTCCCATATGTCTGCAAGACACGGTAGGCTACAATAAATGCATTTTTACATTGCAAACCAAAAGTTATATTTGATACCCCTATTTTTAAACTAAGGCCTACTTGCACTAAGTCGTAAAATCGAGTCATCTTCAGAATAAGTGGGTTACGAAATACGAGGGTCATCCCAAAAGTTTTTGGCTTTGACATATTAGACAACAATATTTTCCACAATCTATACATTAGTGAAATGTACATTTTTTACTGACTCATATGAGTTTTTTTGCGGATATGACGTCATTGTAAGCTATGACGTCACCGAGCATTACATTTTTCCGGCGTCAACGAAAGAGACTTGAGTCATTTATCATCGTGGTTAGCGAACACCACCATGATCAGATTTCAGATTTTAAAATAGACAATAGTCATCGGGAATCAGGTCATTGCTGTATGCAAAGTGGTTTTAGCGTACAAAGTCATAGTCTTAAACAGCCAGCTGAGTAACTGTAGATTTTGAACTTGAGTGCAGTGCTGAAATTAGGGAAGGGTGCATAGGGCTTGCTCTCTGTCCTCTGCCCATCAGGAACCATTGTAACGAGTCACAAATCCCAAAAAAATTGATTAGCGTTTTATTATCATAACTGATATAATAACGGTTAAATTTTTAATAAAGTTTCTCTGTCAGCGTCAAATATTGGCATTGCATCGTATTTTGGCTGAAATGCTCTTATTTCTGGCTACTACAGATAAGCATATATTTCCAGACACAAATAAAAAATTCATAAACGTATTTGTCAGGGCTTTCGTAGAATCAGATGCCACAAAGGCCCACTATGGCTCCAAATCGTTTCAGTTGAATGCTCTGTAACGTCATAAATTACAACAACGTCACTCCCACATGCTGCTCACACAAATACGCAAGGAAGGTACGTTTTACTGATGTATAAACAATAAAAAGTTTTAGTCCAATATATTGAAACTTAAACCTTTTTGACCGCTCCTTATATTTGCATGAAATCGTAATTCAGTCAAATGTTTTTATTTGCAGTTAGCACAATTTAAACTATCGTATATGCAAATAAAAAATTATAAGCATATTTGTTCGGGTTTTCACAGAATCAGATGACACCGGGTCCCACTTTTACAAACCCAGCTAAGAACTAGAAAATTGTCATGCGAGCTTGATTTTATATATACTGTTTGCCTTAGCGCTTCGAGTCGTTTCGGTTTAGTGCTCATATGACGTCATCAATTACAGTGACGTCATATCCGCAGCAGACTCATATGAGTTAGTAAAGAATGCACGTTTCACTGATGTATAGACTGTGCAAAAAATTGCCTAATATGTCGAGGCCGGAAACAGTGATTGCTAGCGTTTTTGTGGCTAATAAAACAACAACCCAGCTACCGATAAGAAAGCGAAAGTTGGATCTCCGTTATTTACCAGCGTTCGGCTTTTACAGAAAACTGCGTCCGTTTTGCATCATCAAAAATTACTTCAGTTAATATTTAAATAGGCCTAGCTTGTTATATATCCTGTACAATGTTGCAAAAAATATGAGCAGGCACAATTAAGTTTAATTTTTTAAGTACCATCGTCGTTGAAGTGTTCCAAGTGTACACAATTGGAACCATTGTAAAGTTGGACGAAAGCCTCGCTGTAAGCCCAGCTCTGTACGATGATGCTACACGACTGTGAGTCGAATGGAAACAATGTGGCGTCCAAATCACATGACGTCTCCATGACTCCACCAAACCGCCATCGCACTTCACCCGTGTGACGCACATGCGCGCGAAACAAGTAAAAGTAATGTTCGTCGAAGAAGTGACTTGCGCTGTATACAACCCGCAAAAAATACTAGGTCACTAGGCCTATCAATAGTGATATGCATAATCGTTTTTACGCGCGAAAGCAGCTGCTGCTTTCAGCGCGTCTTAGCCATCGCAATTCTATCTGTCCGTCTATCTGCCCGTCTGTCACACGGGTAGATCAGTCAAAAACGATGCAAGCTAGAATCACCAAATTTTACCGTCGGCTGCCTGAAAGACTTTAGTTTTAGAAACCGTAAAGCTTTTCCATAAATTCGAAAAGGATCACCCCGAACGAGAGCGCTAAATCTTTAGTGCAGCATTATACCCCGTTTACACGATCAAGCAAACATCGAGCAATCATCAAGCAAACATCCAGCAAATGCATTCAAAATACACGTGCACGACATGTGCTTTAATTGCTCGATGTTTGCTTGATGATTGCTTCATTGTGTAAACGGGGTATTACAGGACGGCCGCAGGAAAACTGACCCGTGTATTGTATGGGCAAAACAAAAAGCGCAGTAGCATGTTTAGCTCAAACGGTCCTACTCATGGCGTACAGCACGAGATCATAAAAGTGGACTGTCAAATGAAATTCACAATAAGTACATGTATCCAAAGTGTGATGCTGTAATGTGCATATAAGCAGGAGCCGCACAGAGTATTTGTACGCTGTTATGGTTAAAAGCGAAGCACACGATTCGATATAGTGGGTCTGTTTAAGTAACCCAGGCCTACCTGTTTTCAATGCCAAGGTCTGGAAGCCAGATCTTTGAGGGCGATACCACCAGTTCTTCAACTCCGTCATAGTCCTCCGGTTCCCAGACCAAGTACTCATCCACCCATTCCTAACACCAGCGCAACATGCTGTTAGTCTAGGCAACTACCACTACTTCAGGTACTTCTACTACCACTAAGCCTACTATTTAGGCCTACTCCACAAAGACGTGTAGCCTATATGTCTCACACTTAACTTATAATTTACAAGGTATATGTTATATCTGATAAACTGACATGCCCACCGACTTCAAAACTGTACAAATTATGTATTTTATCGATGAAGCGCGACAGAAATGCACGATCCCCCCCCAAAAAAACACGTTTATGTAAGACAGAGTGCACTAAAGCTCACATGTGACATGCCCCAATTACTTCAGCGTGGCGCCTCTATGTCTAAAGCTTGCATTTATACATTATTACTTGCAAAAACAAAATGCGTGTTATACTGAACCGAGCCGATTTCTGTCGACGCATAGAGCACCTCGGCATTTTCGTTCTGTGCAGACAGACATGATGCAGTCAAATAATATTAACTGCTATTATTTCATGCCCATCTTTGACCATAGTGCCTGCACTATTAAAACCGTCATTATGATATTGCGATGATGTATCGTATTTGCACTAACACGGTACCGGTAGGCCTATCTAGCCGAAATTTGCGTTGCTCTCGGCTAAGATCTGCTATATTAGCTTTATTATGTGTCCGGTGTATGGGCCACACTACGCATTATGGCCCTTTGTCATTCTGCAAGTCTGCCGTTTTGTCTACTACAGGCTCCTGTCTTGCGCTGCGCAGAAAATCCAAAATGACTTAAGCGTTCGTCAGGATATCGAGTAACTATTGCGTCGATTTCCCGTATAAAAGGTCACTGAGCGCCAATCACCTGAAAAACGACGCGTATCTTTCGGCTAGTGTGTGACACAGCTTACTGTTAACGCTTTAACAGTTCGACTGTTAGACGACCAACCGCATATTATAACGACATTCTTTTGGTTTAGATGTATCTATCACTTTTCTATTATTTGAGGAAAAGTCGACCAATTTACTAATCTGTTGTGTGATATTTTGTGGCTTGCTGACTCAAATTGACTGCTGGCGTTGCTTACTTCATCTGCTTTTGTCTGGTTGCCAGAAAAACACATTTTTTAACAAACGTAAGATATAATACAAAATGTACATAGCTTATTTAATAACTTAGTTTATATACTTTTTGGATTTTTTAAAATAAACACGTTAACTAGATAAACGGCAATAAACAGCAAATTACAAAAATTGATTAGATAAAACGTAATTATAGCTAGACGTAAAATAATATGGCTTTATTTTAGCTTCAGTTTTACTTCAGAAACACAGATAACACTGTTAGCAACATCATTAGGCCTATATGTGTGCAATGAAAATGACAAAATACAGTGATAAATTGATAAACGATAAGCAACGAGGTAATGATAAAAAAGAGAGAGTTGAAAAATGACAAATGTGGTTCATGAAAATAATAATATACTGACATAAAACACTAGTTAGTTAGTGTGTCAGATAACCAACCAGGTCTTTGATTTGTCTAAGTTCAAGTTCTAGGTAGACTTCCACGGTGTGACTCGAGTTGAGACGAGGACGAACGTCCCTACTGTAATTGGCGAAAAGTTCATTAAACAGTCTTTTCTCGCCGCTCCAGTCACCTGCAGTCATCACACACACTTTGTAAATAATTCGTACACGTATAACTTCACGTAAACTTAAAGTCCTTCCTGATCCATAAAGTCCATAGATAGCTCCACAAGTAGGCTAACAAACTAATTAATCAATATGAAAAAACATTGTTATTTCTAAGTAAATATACGTTAATAGATTAACTAATTGTATGCAATCGTACAAAAAGTATCAATTATTACAAACCTCAGACCGCTTAAATATTGAAAAAATCCGGTTACTTGCTATAGCATCGTTTACCTGTGCGACAATACTTGTACTAAAACAAAATTATTTTAAAAACTTAAAACCATGAAACGACTTTAGTAATGCAAAAGCCAAACTAAACTTTTTCTATCCAAAAGTCAACAAAGTCTCGAGTTTATTATTATTTTTAAGAGAAAACACCAAAACAATAAAATTCAATTAAATGCCTTTAACGAATTGCACAATTTTGTTGGCGCTCGTTTACTGTAACCCAATCGCAATAAGTGGCCGGTATTCTTCTTTGATAGCCTAACCACTATAGCCAGCCATAGTTAATAATACAGATACTACACAAGTAACTTAGTTCTTCTTGCCTGCTTGTCTAACGCGTGAGTGGTGCAGCTGTGTTCGTTGTAATCTTTGTAATCTGCTCAACGTCGCATCTGTTCAAAGCAAAACTTCAATGCACATGAGTGGCGTCTTGTTTGGCAATATGCATTTTTACATACCGTTGTCTTTAAAAACAAAAATGAGCTATAGTAGAATGCTTCAACACAAAAACCACGATATTTGTGTAATGTACGAATAATTTTATATTAATTTTTTGGTTTATTTAGAACACAATATTTCGTAAGACTCTAACTATTGTGCTGCATTTCATTAATATGGCGAACTGGTACAGTTACATTTGCCCCATTTTTCAGATATCGCGATTTTCATAATGAAACATTTTCTGGTTCAGCCTGTGAATATTGCCTCTTTGATGGTGTATTCACAAGCAGTGTCATAATATCTGACAGCGTATCGATCAATGCCTTTCGCCGTTTATTGTTCTATTAAAAGCCAAGTCTATCCGTTTAAAATGTTGATGTATATCTTGGCAATAGGCTCTTGGATTATTCAAAAATAACAACTCGAATAAGTAGGCCTAGTTTAGGGTTTTCGTTTCTTGAAGCTTCAAAATCGTCGATCTAGTGCTAAGAAAACGTTTCCAAATTTCAGCTGACATACATCGCCCGTGGCTTAGTTTAGTTACAACTTACTTACCACTAGCGTAGCGTGTCATTCAGGTAATTTACATCGCGCGATCGCTTTACTGCGATAGTATGGCGCTGTCGTTTTAAATACCACATGAAGCCCCGCAAAACAAAAAACGAAAAAAATGCTAAGTCAATACTTCTGTCAGTTTTTGCAACGGCCGGTTATTTAAAAGAAACCGTTAGCTTATTTTGCAGCCGTTCTAATATATGGGTTTTGCCTGTTTCTTTCTGACTGTCTACGTATCCATCCGTCTGTGCCACAAGAGTTCTTAATGCGAAGAAAAAACGACGTAGAAAAACAAAAATTGGCATGAGCGTTTTACAAGGCAAAAAAAGCAACCAGTAGGCCTATGTTTATTTTTTTAGCTCAAAATGTCAAAAAACAGATAGGGTCAAAGTTGTATTTCGCAGCTCTGGGCCGCTATGTTGCAGAACGCTATAGATATACTGGGCTGCGTGCTGTCGATCTGAAAAAAGTTAGATAATTCAGTAGCTAGGCCAGTTTAACTCACCGCAGAAAGAAGAAAGGAGCAGAACTTGCAAAAACAGCAGCAGCAGCATTACGTGGAAGCGCTGTTATCCCACTCCCGTATATAGGCACGTCTATACGTCTATGTGGTACACTGCTTATACTGGTTTTATCAAGCACACACTTCGTTAGTCTTCGTGCTTTAAACTGTTACACTGTGGGAATCCGTTCGTTGATCTGTCTGCGGGACCTAGCGTTTCGCGCAAAAGGGGGGAGATGCCATCCCCTGCATTTTTCTAGGTAAGGGCGCGTTCCCCAGTTTTAATGTTTCAAAGTTATGTTAATTTACACTTGGGATTCAGCATTTTAATTCAAGCCTATAATTTGATTTCTGGTTTTTGTTTATAATTATTTGTAATTTTATTTTTACATTGCTTTTAACTGAGTACTTTACAAAAATGCCACATTATTCCGCATCTGCTCCTCTCTGTGTAGATGAGTGTTGTTTTTATTTGTCAGCTATAAGTACATTTTGTCTGTGTCCCCCTTGTCTTCGCGTGTTTTTTGTGTTTTAATCATATCAGCTTCTAACCGAAAATAAGCGTATTAATCGATTGATAGTTTTAAAACCGAAATTCTGTGATGCAAATTCCCATAATGTCACTCACATAAATGTGATAATCCCATACGCGTAAACATTTAACGCAATCGGCAGACGGTACGAGTTAAATCATAAGCTAAGCGTACCGGCCCTGCTACATTGCTGATGTAGCCTAAGCTTAGGCTTATGTCACACGACAGCTACTGTCACTCAAGTCACGCACTGTCGCACATCGTAACTATGAGCACGAGCGCTGTCTTGCTGCATCTATTACGCGATTTGCGCCGTGTTGAATACCTCGCGCGTCACAGTATGGGTTCCGATCTTATATACGGCTACCCCACCCCCTCTCACTTGCCCCTTCATATACCCATTTCCGCGCCAAACAAGCATAATATTGGGTGACTGACGGATTGATGCTAAGCAGCACTATACGCGTGTACAGTTTGGCTGGCAGCACGATATGGTAAAATTATTGAGAGATCGACATCGAACGAGCATACAAAAACGCTGTCAAAATCATTGTACAATTAAAGCATTTTCCTGTAAGTCTGACCTTGCTAGATCGTTTGTCGTTTGGTTTATCCTTTAGGTATGATCACTTTTCTACAGAAACACACAACTGAACATGCTATAAACTTACACCGTGTCCCAAAAAGTCTGCACTTTTATTTCAGCACCATTTTGACAAATTTAAGCGTATTTTGATAATATTTTGGCACGAATCATCCAGAGGCTACACTTTAGCCTATCAGCAATAGTGAAGAGTTTGTCCCAGATATTTGCATATCACAGACGCGCGGTAGCGCAGACTTGCGTTAACGCCGTTAACGGCAGCATCACTACGTAGAACCGACGTAGTTATGACATCGACAAAGTACATTATTTTCGTATTTGGAACATAAGAGTTATTAATATTCTGAGTAATAACTTTTTAAAAGATAAACACATTATTGTAATAATTTTTGGTAAGCAAAATTACAGACGTAATTTGCAACCATTAGTATACTGACAGTCCACTTCAACTAATCAGTGTTGCTACTTTACCTTAATATGTAATAAAACACTTCGTGTAACTGTTACTTACACTATAGCATAATAAGCAAAAATAACAAATGGGCAAACTAGCCCAAATAAATTAGGGACAAATTAGCTCGCAGTCACTTCAAATATTCACAGCAATAACAAAACTCAATCTAATGCAGTAATAAACAGAATAGTTTAGAGAAACGGTGTTACAACACATTCTGTGGTTTTATGGTCCACTCTGTACAAGCCGCCGCTTACTACTCAATTTGTCGAACGCGGTTTATCTAAGAAAACGTTCAAGGCAGAAATTTAAAAAAAACTAATAATAATCAAATACAAGCCTTCTCAAACCTCGTAAACAAAGGGCCCAGAAAGAGCAATCCTGATGTCTATTCTGAAGCCCTCGGCCATAACAAGACGCTGCAGACTTGGGCTGTAATTGCGTGTAAAATATAAACAATACAGATCTTAAAAATGTATATTTTACACGTACTCACGGCCCTACGCTGCAGTGCCGCAAATGTACAACTCGTGCAAATCACATTATTATAGATCTACTGAATGTAAACAAGTACAGAGAATAGAAATGCAATAGTCTCGAAACGTTGAAACGTAAGTTGGACGCTTTCTCAGTTTCATTTAAAAGCTTGTACAAACCGACAGAAATGAACTGAACAAAGCTGAACTAAACTCGATTAGTACACGTCGCGGAATAGTACAGTCCATGCTACGCAACTGAACACCACTATAGACTGAAATGATTTTTTACTATATGCACGGTACACCGCGAGCGAAAACAAAAACAGACACCCAACTCTTGTCCATATCTTCGATAGATACTGACCAATGTTCAAAATTCTTTTACCGGCCATTAGGCCTACTTGTCATTGCCTGGTAGCAGAAATTGGCGACACGCACGGCTCAATTGTTTAGTCAGCGAAATAATGAGCTGGGGGAACGCCGTGCTCGTGAGGCGATTGGGCGCTTTTTATCAGCATCCATAGGGTAACCCACAAAAGTATGATAAGCGATATAAAGAAGAGCAGACGGTCAAGGACATTGCCAAGGTCACGCCATTCTTCAGCCGTTTCTGCTTCCATTTCATCTTTTTCCTGGCGACCAGTTATCTGCATCCAACAACACTTTATTACCGTTAATACTAAAACTTGCAATATCGGCTACGTATTGCAACACACAATACCGAGGTGATCTGTCCGTTTGTGTGTAAATTCGTCTGTCACAGTGGTGCACTCTGCTTAAGCAGTTTGACGAATTGAATAAGATGCTATTATGCCAAGGAACTCTTATGGGTTAATTCGCAGAACATTGACATGTACACATTTTGTTATATTTCAGGCTTACGACGGTCATAAAACACATCTTAAGACAAATCTCATGACGGTTTCTGTAAATTGGCGTTCAGAGTGCTAGGTTACGTAAGTTTGCAGTCAAATTTGCGAAAAACGTCAAAAAACAAAAATACCAAAAAAACTTACGCATAAGTTACGACCAAACTAAGTTGCCGACTTACGGAGAACTGAGAAAAAAACTTATCAAAATTTCAAAATCATTTCAGAAAAAAAAATCTAGAAAGATTTAAAAGCTAGGCCCAAACTGTAGGCCAGATAGTCTAAACTTCCTCAATTCGACCAGTACGTCGTTGATTTTGTCGACGAGTTGGGACGAGCAGGTTTTGACGTTGTCCGACGTCTGCGTGTCAGCCTGAGCGTGCAGAAGTGACTCTTCGACCTCCATGGACTGAGCTTCATGCTTGTCGCGATCTCCACTTTCACCACGCCGCTCTGACTTCTGACGCCGCTTGAAAGGCGATGAGTCGCGAGTGACACACAGAGCTCGTCCGATCAGCCTGATAGCGCAAAACAGCTATGGGCAAACATCTTTAAATCACTATACAAAGTCATCAACTTATACAGTTTTCACTGGCTAATTTGTTAACATTTTGCTAACCTTTATTGCTTTTTTCGCAAAGATTTCCGTTTACCGCTAAATACTGCAATTCTATTATATATACAAGCGGACAAATCACTACGCTCCCTGTCCGCTTGATCTTTGCCATATTATCGGCTTGCGGCCTGCATTTTCGGCCCTTAGGGCAAAATACATTATTATACATGCAAAAACGCATTATTGTGAGTGAATGCGCATGAAACGCATACTGCTATTGCAGTGATAGCAATGGACCTATTCTATTTGCACACAGTACTCTGCAAAGTCCAGTGAAATGATATATCTGTCTCTGCACCTTAAACGTCGGCATCCAGCCTTCGACATTGCACTCTCGCATGGAGCCAAATGACCTCATCTGGAAGCACGCGTTTTACCGCATGACGTTCGTCAGAAAATCATTCGAGTCATCGTGAGTTCCAGCGAGCAGTGATGCTAACGGCTCGGGTGCTGCAGACAGTACCGTTAGCACAACACATTCCAAGAGGTTTTTTCTGAAACTTTCGTTCATGGCAATGTTGACATTCCACAGACATGGACCCGATACAAAGTGTGTGGTCTGCTGAGTAGTCTTGGTCGCGCGCATAACAGAATGCTGCACGTAGTAACGTTTTCGATCGGCGGCGTCGCGAACGATCAGCTGCGTCGGTATGCGCGTTTTTGTGTCGCGAAAGATCACTTTTGTTTCGTTTTCGTATTGCTAACTATACAGGGCAATATATTTTAAAAGACAGATTGTAAACTGTCAACTTACGCGAAAAAAGTGTGCAACGATAGCACAATGTTCCGAAATGTGTCTGCTCGTCCTGCCACATACGGCGAGTTGGCGACGTGAAATTGGTTGTCCATTGTGCCTTCCCCTAGAGGTGATGTATGCACTGCGGCGCTTATGATGCGTCATCATGGTGACGGCGTTTATATGACGTCACAGCTCTGCTGCGGCTTAAGAGGTGTGGCTGAAAAATTTTAGCGAAAGTGAAATTTTCTCAAACGGACGACTTTATAGCGATATCTGACCTAGCCTATAGCACGGCCACGTACGACATGGGTCTGCATGCAAAATTTCGCAGCTGTACTTCGTACCGTTTAGAAGTTATTGGCGGTCGCAACTCTCAATTATTATATAGATATAATACTGCAAAAATAAAACGGATCTATGATTTAGTTTAACCGTGGTCATGGACCATTTTTAACATTGCGGTACTGGTAATGAGCTCTGGTGTTTATAGACCAGCAGACTCAGCTGATAGCTGTAACAGAACAGAGACACATGTAACAAAAAATCACTAATGCTGCCTGCAGGACTAATAACCAATAAAAATGTTAACTCTGAGACCCGCCAGAGACCCGACACGTAATATTTGCTACACTTGCTACTACGAGTATATTGATTGGCAGCTGTGCAAAGTTTAACTTCAAGTTCTCGTGTTATGTTAAAGAAAGTATGAGGACTGCCTGAAGGCGAAGAAGCGCACTGAGCGCGGCATTTTGGTGGAATGTAAGCTGCAGAGTCTCATGACGACGATTGACTCAATCACTGATACTGTCGACACAGCCATCGTCACCGTCACGAACACACCTTCATGTCGTAAACACACAAACAGTCAAAACCACATCATTATCATAACCGTATGTCGGAGCACTGTTGCGATAAACGATCATTAGCCATTTAGGCAGTACGCATTATGTTACAGAATAGCATGATGCAAAATACTATAAAAAAAATAAACGTACGTTGCAAAAGTAAAAACACCAATAGAAAAAATCTATATTAAAAAAACACACATTAACGTTGTTAAAAAATATCTTAGCGACGCTTTAGTTGTTCACAAACGGTCAACTTACGAAGGCGGTGATTTTAAATAACGTTTGCAATTAAACGTAAAAACCAGATAAACTTGCTGTTTTTTAAATTTGTAGACACATTGCTGCCGTATTAGCATTTGCTTCCCACCGAGTACAGGCGTGTGTTCGGACGAGGCCGGTATGCTTTCGGTTACGACGAACAACAGGACAGAGAACGCCAGAAGAACGGTGATACTCAGTGAAATCTTGTCACCGCTGTCAGGCGGCAGCCAGTACACCTTAAATACACATGCAGCAACAACGACTAGTCACCATAATAACACAATGTCTTGAATTCTCGGCGGAAAACTCACCCTTCTGCAAATCTTTTTTATCTGCACTCCCCTTTCCTTCTTTTTTGCTTTCTCTGACGGACGAACTCGTACCTTAAAAGTCCTTGGTGGTGTAACTTTGATGAAGTATCGCAGATTTAGCCATTTCACCTGGCTTTTAGATGCATCATAAATGTTCACTTATTTACTTACTTATTTTCCGGAACTTGATTACAAAACTAGTATAACAACACTGTGAAATTGATTAGCGTTTGTAATGTAGCCATGCAGTTAATGTTATAAACGATTACTGCAATAATTGCTAGCGTCGAGCGTGTGTGCAATAAAAACACATTACGACCTAACTGATTAATTGATTAATTGATTGATTAATTGACTGATTGTTTGGTTGGTTGATTCAAAAAGGCTGCACGATCGGCCAACCTCTGTAAGACTCTAGAGTGTTGTAACATGCGAGGACAGAGGAAAGAAGCAAGCGGCTCTGCACCGTGGGCCCACAAAACGTCAAACTCTGAGCAACCACATACTAAAATAAACCCCCATACGTTATCAAAATTAAATCATTCAGTTTATCAAAAATAAGAATTATACCATAAGTACGACGACAACGAGAAAGAAAACGGGAATGATGATGTTGACGACATAGAAGAGCGGCTTGCGATCCAAGTAGACCGTGAACTCGACCTGAGCGTAATGAACGTTGTAGTCAATGCTGAAGATTCGACGAGGGCGTGCACTCGTGCCGATCAGCTCCCATATGTCTGCAAGACATTATGACTTAACAAAAAGCAAAGCCCAAGCTCCACTCGCTTTGATTTGTTGTGGATTATTTCAGAGTCACCGATATATCGTATATAGTAAGTCTGCAATTGAGTGTGATTATTAAACATCGCATCCACGTCGCTGCATTACCTGCAAAATCAGCTTTACAGTACTTGAGTTGCCAAATGACTGCTATCATTCTAAAACTGTCTTCCAGCAAACATTTAGAACGTAATGGTTAATGTTTTCGTATTACCACTGACTTGGCTTAGTGATACAAAACCTCAGCTACTACAACAACAATAGAGCGTCAGCTTTGTGCACTGCATTGGAGACCCCCCTATCGACCAGTGCATGGTATGCCGAAAAACCACGCAACCGAAACCTGCGTCGGTTCTGGCATTATCAGAACTTAACTGTTTCAACCAAGGCGATTGACGTCGTCGCATGGAAAAAGGCGGTGACGGAAATTTCCGAAAATAACCCTCAAAAATTGTCTTCCAATAATGCAGATACAAAATACAAATCGTTTTCCATTTTCGGAAAAATTCAGGGGCAAAATTAAAACTTTAAGCATTTATAATCTTTTAGGTTAAAAATGTCCATCGAAAAATTGCAACTTTGTCCCTTTCCCAACTTTCGTAACCACGACGCCGCTGCCAAGATTTATACAACAGTAAGCAGCACACTATTGCGAAACTTATTAAAAGGACAATTAAGCTTTAAATATACCATCGTCATTAAAGTATTCCAAGTGTACAGAATCGGAATTATTGTAAAGGTGGACGAAAGCCTCGCTGTAAGCCCAGCTCTGTACGATGATGCTACACGACTGTGAGTCGAATGGGAACAATGTTCCGTCTAGATGACACGAGGTCTCCATGACTCCACCAAACCGCCATCGCACTTCACCCGTGTGACGCACGTGCGCGCGAAACAGGTAAAAGTAATGTTCGTCGAAGAATTGACTTGCACTGTGTACAAAGAGCAAAAATACTCGGTCACTAGCAATAGCAATATCGGTAGTCATAATCGTTTCACAGTTCATATATCGCAAAAGCACTGAAGTTTTTAATGTGGCATGTACGAGTATACCAGGAGTGTTGCTTTCCGTTTCATCGGTTCTTATTGTAGGCTAGTGTCAACTGTGGTAGTCATGTCACATTGTTACTCGCGCATTTATCAGAGCTGACTTGATTCATAAGTGCTCTGTATCAAAGCACACTCGTGCATTTACTGCTGATGTACGACTGTTGTTGAAGTATGCGTCACCAGTGTAAAATACACTGTGTCTCAAAAAACCGGACCCCTGCTACCTTTTGCAATTACTCCAACAGCCCTGGTTCAATAGCAATAGATTTTGACAAAAATAATCGTTAGAGAATCAGCACTTAATAGCATGTGTTACTTTGCGAGAAATTTTAAGAACAGAGTACCAGCTGAGG
>Ga0209367_1005215_pt1 | contig 18018 bp, 10 predicted proteins | sample WorMetLIZISLAND2_FD_187412 | JGI IMG/M metagenome (GOLD analysis project Ga0209367, IMG submission 187412) | Marine gutless worms symbiont microbial communities from Max Planck institute for Marine Microbiology, Germany - Olavius geniculatus... ... | reverse complement strand
GGCATAGTTTACTATTAATCACTAATAGGAAATCGTATACTGGCATTCGATTGGCGCCGAATTCAATGACCTTGGATGACCTTGAACGCCAAAATAGGGATTTTTATGGATTTTTCGGGCGATTTTGGGCTGCGACACAAAATCATTCACAAGTTGGCGCCACGGTACTGGCTTTGGTGGCGTGGCGTAGTTGGTAACGCGTTTCGGCTGAAACGAAGTTACTCTACGCGGGGCCCGGTTAGTACTGCGATGGGTGACTGCCTGCGGGCAGGAACTGCTATAGGCTTTCGTGCGTCCCTTGAGCATTAGCTCAAATTTCTTGTTACTTACCAGTTACCACTTTCTTCGTCCATAGAGCGACAGCCGTAGCCAAGTTCTAGTCAGTCTCATTCATTTTCACTTCTTTACGCATGTGAGCTCGCGATTCTTATTCTCGCCACTATCGTCATCTCCCACTGCAAGTTAGTTCGTGGTTTGTACACATGTACAGTCTTAAGAAACGCATAGTAGTTTTTTTGGCGTTTGCATGCTTTGTGGCTTTGGCAGTAGAATAGTGCGAACACTGTGTCACTAGCTGCCACAAGCGGACCTTTAAATTAGGCCTCCCGGAACGATAGCCTCCGTTTCCGGCGGTCTTATGTTTCACTGCGATGTTTTTTTCGTCTCCCGATCTTTGAGCTCCCTCAGCCGATCGCCGGGAAACTTTGCCACATGATCGAAAGCTATTTACGCTTTATAATCCAGGTCCCAAAATTCGCGGCGGCGCGATTTCAAACGACTTCAGAAATCGGAATTCGATCGCGAATATCTCAGGAACTAATGGAGGTATACAAAATCGGAAGCAATTTCTCCCGCATTTGTCGAAAAAAGTTAGCTAAACTATAGGTTCACTAACTACAAAGTTCACCCAAATAGACTTCTTCGGAAAATCACATTTCGGCCCCTAATGGGTGCCAGCCACCCTTGCCTGAAATTTTTAAACGCGCTAGAAAATGACCAAGGTTGCTAGCGTAGGCTCTCCCAACAACTTTATACAATGAACATTCAGGAATTCGTTTAAAATTCAACGTACGCGGGCCTATATTATAACTTTGTGGTTAGGTAGAGTAGCCTCTTATAGGCTGTTTACACGATCCAGCAAACGTCTAGCAAACTTCCAGTAAATGTATTTAAAATACACGTGAATTCCTGGACGTTTGCTGGACGTTAGCTGCCATATGTTATAATTGAGCTGGACGTTTGCTGGATCGTGTAAACACCCCATTAATTTTCTACGTTACGTGCCGCGAGCCCGCGACGCAGGCATGAATGTTTGGGTACACATTTTTTTGCGGCAAGCACCAGCATGCCAACCCGAACATCCGCAAATTACTGACGGTCGATTGTCGAAATATTTAATATAATGACAAACGGACTTGACAGTTTTTGTTTAGCGTGATTCTCTCTCTCCCCCTCTTTTGTTAGAACTTAACTTAGAATATTTACTTGTAATGTTACGACATATTGTTTTGTTAATTTTGCAAAATTTTGACACTAGTGATGAATACTTTCTTTTCGCGTAAAAAGCAGCATCAAACAGTACGACAAACGCAGATAATAGAATACAGATTGAGAAGCAAGCAAAGAGATTAGGTCTACGCACATCAGCACAACACACGGCACATACTTTGTGAATATTTAATATCAGTCAGCATACAGTATGACTGTATGCTGACTGATATTAGATATTAGATATCAGCATACAGTCATACTGCCAGCCAGCCAGCATTGTTTTGTTTCAAAAACTTCTGTCTTGTCAACTCGACTCAGTTCTAAAACAGTAGCCTATAAATGCTCCTTTCATCTCATTCATACCTGTGCTTTTTCGACAACATGATTTAAACGCGGCTATGTGTCGCTTTTCATGTTTCACTTTCTGGTTCCGCGTCGATTTCTAAACAACGCTCCTAACGATAGGCTTCGTGAATTTTATCGTCGAGCGAGACACTCGTGTTACAGATCTGGCTGTGCTTAACTTAGCAGTCAACAACTGAAATAATCTCTGCAACATCGGCTTTGACGGTTCATGCAGAACATAGATTCAGTACAATGAAGGCGATATTTTCACTAACTGGGTAGGCCTACAGGTGTGTTAGATATATCAATTATAAACCCTTCTGTTCTGCGTTGAATATTCAGTTATCTTCATACGTTAGTTAGTCGATAAAATCTTATTCTACCCACCGCCGACAGACACCGAATTCGAAAGCATGTTAGATCGACCAGCGCTACAAAGTTAGGCCTGTCTGCATATTAAATGGTAAACTTTGTGTCTGTCGAGACTCTCATGTAGCCTACGGTATTATTAATGTATATAAACCACCATGAATCTTTGATAACATGTTCTCAATGCGATCTGCGACTTAAAGTCTCACAAGCTCACAACTTCAGTTATGCCTACAACGCACACGCACACACGGATATCAATCAGTTTCAATCTCAATCTCAATCGTTATTTGGTCATACTCAACGGCCAGCATAAGTATAAACGTAACGTAAAACGTAAAGTTTTTCCCGAGCCTTACGGTTCATAGGGCGGCGCTGTGGCTCGGTAGTCTAACGGTAACGTGTCGGACTTGTAATCCTGAGGTAACTCAGAGGCGCAGGTTCGACTCCGCACCCCGACACTGCCGGGTAACGACCTTAGGCAAGTTGTTCACACGCATGTGTCTCTGTCACCAAGCAGTATACTTTGGTACCGGCTTCACCGCTGGGACGTAAACAGGTGCATAAGTATACGCGCATATAGTTATACAAAAGAACGACGGAATTATTGTAAACTCGGCTACTATGGAGGAAACAGTGCGTTTATCTAATGCATTTCGTATTAGCCCGACTATACTCGACTATACTTTCTACATTGGCACTATTAGGGACAAATGGGAAAAAACTGCGGCTAAAAAGCCATTTAGGACATTCTAAAAGCAAAATTAAAATTCATTCTGAACACCCACAATTTTCTCTGACAGAAACAATTGCAGCTGTCTGTCGGGATTTTGTCAAAAATTTGTAGTGTTGGTCGAAAAATTGCAACTCCCTGCCCTGCCTACTTTTCTGACCCACGGCGCCTCGGCATGTTTACGTCACGTTATGTTTAAGAACTTAACATTCTGATGCTGCACAAGCAAAGTCAAGTTAATTGATAGTCTGCCAAGCGATAGCCTAACTTGTGTAAAATTATTATGCGGCCGTCCTGTACGAAGCTGCAATATGTGCCTTGCCCGTCCGTCAGCTTTACGTCAGTCAGTGCGTCCGTACGGTGGCGATGTAAAAGTGGACTTTTGAATACAATTCAAAATAAGTAAGTAATAGCTATAGACGGACGGCCGCATTGTTTTTTTCAGTTTTGAACCTTGTCGGCGTGAGAATCCTTCTCAGCAACCTTGCGACGCAGCAAGGCCAACAGCTCTTTGTCGTTCAGCTCAAGTATCGGCCTTAAACACACGGGCATAGCAGTCGCTCAGTGCAAAATACATTCGTCTACAATTTGGCCTGAAAATTTGCTGGAATATTAGAAAATGCTTAGGCTTACGTACTCCGTAAACGGAAAAAGACAAAAGCTAACACTGATGATTTGCGTGTAGGCCTAATCGAAGCTTACGTAAGGCTTTAGAGCAGTAATCTCAAGTGTCGTAGTTGCATGCGAGTGGACGTAATTTGATAAACTTTAAGATACTGGGTTTATCATTCCGACAAGAACTTTAGTAATTATGGCCTATAATCAAAATAAACGCGAGCTGTAGTAGGCCCTACGTGACGTCGATATAAAGAAAATGCACATTACTTTATTGTTGTCGAAGTAGATGTGGTGGTTGGCTCTTCATTCTTCTACAAAGACATACATTATTTAGCCAGATTTAATGTCATCAGCAGCTGGGTTTACTGTCAAAAAACGGTTTATCAACACGCACGATGTTGTTAATATGCAGTGTGCGTGCAATTATATGAACCGTTTCAATTTACTAAAGTAACACTGGTCGCGTTTTCAAATAAATTGTGTTGTAAAATATATAAAGCCAAAAAAACGGTGTACCAAATTGGTGCAGCGGCGAATCTGGAAAAAAGCCTTTTTTAAAGAGTAACTCCTCCCCACGGTAGAACAAGATGTAACCGCATTTTTATTGAAGGCACATGTATAGAGCTTCAAAAAAGAATGGTTGTAATATTTTATTTTGGTGGCAGCTATATTTTACAATCCGTATTTCATGTCAAACCCTAGCGTCCGCTAAGACAAAATGTCCAATGCATACGTGCTTGGTATAGCGGTCCTACAGAGTTATACCCCGATGACATACGTCACTCATAACTCGTCAAAATAAAGCGTTTTTTCTACCGTGAATGCTAATTTAATTTTTACGGTCATATTTTATACAAATTTGTCAAAATTAAGACAAAATTTTGTTGTCTTAATACAGCGTGCAAACGTCGTGTAAATATAGAGAGTGGTCCAAAAAAGGCACAAAGTTTATGGCACCATAATTTTGCAACCGTACGTCACAGAGTCATGCGGTTTTCAGCAAAATGTTCCGAAAGAAATTATTCTTTACACGACTACAGTTAGTTTTTAAATACAGCAGTTAAATATTTTTTGTTTTGCCGCTGAAAAGTGGACTATTTAAAAACAGTATTACCCTTGACAACGTAGTCCATAAAAACATGCCAAAACTACGACTTCTGTATTCCACAAGGTAGTGTATAGAGATAACATTAAGGTGAAATGACCAAATCTACGAACATTTGCGTCAAGTTTCTTTTTAATGTCGCGTGCCACAAATTATTAAAATCAGCCAATGTTTCACGGAGCTATTCAAAAAAGTGGCACGTTTTTATGGACCACGGTACGGTACATCAAGGGTAATACTGTTTTTGAATACTTTACGTGCCAGCGGCAAAAAAAACAAACTAAAACATTTAATTGCTGTATTCAAACACTGACTTTAGTCATGTAAAAAATTTTTTTTCAAAACTTCGCTATAAACCACACGACTTTGTGATGTACGATTGCAAAATTATGGTGCCGTCAACTTTGTGCCGTTTTTGGACCACCCTGTACAGTGTAGTCGAACCGTGTCGGCAGCAAACATGCGACGCAGTAGATCCACCAGTTCTTTCTCCGCAGCACCCAATTCCTCTAAAGGTATCCTTCACATACACACGTAGCCATTCGATATAACACGTCGGAATTAATAGGAAATCGCGTGCCAATGTGCTCAAAAATTTACAAAGCTCCGTGTAATTTTTGAACGAAATAAAGGAACGCTTATAGTGTTTTCTAACTGTTTGTTCACATTATGTAATCTATTCTGTAATAAGTTCCAAGCGTATATGCCGAGCAGTATGTGTACAACTTGCATGCAAGTAAATTTAAATAAAGCCTATAGCTATGTAGGCCTACTTGCAGATACGCAACACAAATATAACAACTTCTACTATTTTAACTAATTAGCACATGACCTAGACCTAGAGTACTAACATACTTAATTGGCGGCGAAGTAGTTGGCTCCTCGTCGTCTGTTGTAGAATCCTATACAAAATCGTACGAAATTTAGTAAAATTTAATGCGCATTTGTTGTTGTACATGATTAGAAAGTTTTAGAGACAAAATTAAAATTTTTCACAATCATTTTTTTTTTCGAAAATTTGCAGTTGTCTGTCGCAATCTTGTGGGAAATCTGTAGTGTCTGTAGGAAAATCAAATTGCAAATACTTGCCCCGCCTGTGCGTACATTTTAACCCACGACAGCGCTGTACGGTTAAAAATTAAAGCTAAATAAATATAGCACTAATATAGCACAAGTAATCTGAGCAAAGCTCACGTGACGCGCGATAGCATGCAGCGGTCCTGCCACCTGGGCAATCGTGTACAGCATGCTATAAAAATAGTGCATTTTGATAGAGTACACAAATTTAAAGCCTCCGTAGAGAATACTCGTTGAATTTAAGAAGTCGAAATTTAGATTTTCATAGTTGTTGCTGTCGATGCGTGTCGCTGCCGTTGGGCCTATTATGTTCTGTGTAAAACTACGAACTATTCAGCTATATATGAACTGTATGAACTGTAATTAGTTACGTTTTTTTTCTTTTATTTTGTATTTATTTGCTACCTTTGATGGTGAATAAAGATGTATATAAAAGTGGATGTTCTATGCTAGAAATTTCATAGGCCTATGCAGGTTGTCCAGGTTTATCTCAAGCCATTTCGGCGCAATTCACTTTTAAAATGTATGCTACAGCCGAAAATTGCAAAAACACTAAAATCTTCCAACGTTCAAGGTTTAAGGTCATTCAACGTCATTCAAGGTTATCGATATTAATACCATTCAAAAGCTCGTCAGCAGTGCTTGTTATGATAAGCAGCATGTCTGTGCCTATCTGCAACTGTTTTCACGCTAGACCAGCTAATACCAATAAAATGACCACTTTTTAAGAAGGTTCCCCTCTTTGATGTCCCACGGCGCAGGCCTCTTTGAACCTAAAAAGTCGAGACTTAAATTGCTAAAATCTACGTTTAATGCCACAAAAATTCATACGCAGGTTGTCTTGGTCTATCTCCAGCCATTTCGTCACAATTCACTCTTAAAATGTGCGCTGCAGCCAAAAATTGTGAAAAATTCACTATAAACTCTTTTTAAGGGGGTTCAAAATTGTTCAAGGTTATTGATGTTAATAAATCTAAAAAGCCCGTCGCCAGCGCTTGTAATGTACGCAACATGTCTGTACCTATTTGTAACCGTTTTCACGCTACACGAGCCAATAACAGTAAAAGAACCACTTTTTAGGGAGTACCCCTCTTTGACGCCCGCGTGCGCAGGTTTTCTTGAACTTAGGGAATTACAACGTAGACTGCTAAAATATACGTTTAACGCTGAAAATTTATACCTAAGTTGTCTTAATCTATCTACAGCCATTTCGTCACAATTCGCTATTGAATTGTGCGCTGCAGTTAAAAATTGCAGAACATTCATTATAAACTCCTTTTTTGGGGGTCAAGGTCGTTCAAGGTTATCGATGTTGACAAATTTAAAAAGCCTGTCACCAGTGCTTGTTATGATATGCAGTATGTCTGTACCTATCTGCAACCGTTTTCACACTAAAAGAGCCAATGGCGGCAAAATAAATGTCTTTTTAGGGGGCACTCCTATTTGACGCTCTAGTTCGAAAGGAACCACTTCACCTGAGAGCACGAAATTTTGTCACGATAAACTAGACTGCTTGCGGCAGCCCACGGTGAAGATTTCGTTATCCTAGCTTGCACCGTTTTGACACAATACGGCGGTGTGACGGACAGACAGACGGACGGACAGACAGACGCCCAAACCATGGCTAAGACGCGCGAAGCATTTTGCTATCGCGCATAAACAAGAAATCTGAGCTAATGCTCATGAGACGCGCGTGGGCCTATAGCAGTAACTGTTCGCCGGTTGTATTGGTCCATAATTATGTCCATCCATTTCGTAGCAATTCGGTTTTCTGCAGCCAAAAATCGCAAAAAAAACATTAAAAATCTCTATTTTATTGGATTAAGGTCATTCAAGGTCATCGATGTCGATACCACTAAAACACGTCACCAGTGTTTGTTATGATAAGCAGCATTTTCACGTTAGACAAGCCAATAACGAAAAAATACACTTTTTACAGGGTATTTCTCTTTGACACCTGTATGCGCAGGCCTCGTTAAATGTAAAAAGTCGGGACATGGCCTGCTAAAATCTACATTTAATGCTAAAAAAAAATCCACGTGCAGATTATCTTCGTCTATCGCCAGCCGTTTCGGCGCAATTCACTCTTGAAATGTGTGTCGCAGCCCGAAATCGACAAAAAACACTAAAACCCTCTATTTTGAAGGTTCGAGGTCATTCAAGGTCATCGACGTTGACACTCTTAAGAAGCTCGTCACCAGTGTTTGTTATGATAAGCAGCATGTCTGTGCTTATCTGCAACCATTTTCACGCTACATAAGCCAGTGGCGGTAAAATAACGTCTTTTTAAGGGGTGCCCCTATTTTTACCTTTAATTCGAGTGGACCCCCTTCACCCAGCGGCATGAAATTTTGTCACGAAATACTAGAGACTCTAAGCTATCACATGGTCAAAACCCGAAATTTCTGTCTCACTTGGTCTTTGATCGGTACCGAGTCATGACAGACACCAAGACAGACGGGCAGAATTACCGTAGCTAATATATACGCGCTATACTATGCTAACTCTCGCGAGTAAAAATATATAGCACCAATGGCACATATTAGATACCGCAACATCATGTTTAAGAACTTGACATTTCGATGTACGAGCTACAAGTTAATCGATACTCTGCCAAGCGATAGCCTAACTTGTGTAAAAAATTATTATGCGGCTGTCCTAGTAAGCTCCAATATAAGTCTTGCTCGTTGATCACCCGTACGTCAGCCGCTGCCCTGTATAGGTTCCAAATTCGTGCACAGTGGCGATGTAAAAGTAAACTTTTAAATACAATTCAAAAATATGTAAATGTTGCGAACGGCCGTATTGTTTTTTTTTGCAGTTTGAACCTTGTCGGCGTGAGATTCCTTTTCTTTAGCAATCTTCCGACGCAGCAATGCCAACAGCTCTTTGTCGTTCAGCTCAAGTATCGGTCTTAAACACACGTGCATAGCAGTCGCTCAGTGCAAAATACATTCGACTACAAGTTAATATAAAAAACATCGTGTGAACATTTGCTGTAAAAACTGTAGCATAAAGCATAAGCTTACGTACATTGAAGACGAAACGGACAAAACAGACGAAAGCTCACACTGATGCTTTGCACGTTATATAAGCTTATGTAAGACTTCCGAGCAGTAATTTTAAGTGTCGAACTTGCATGCTAATTAAATGTGAGTTGAAAAATAGGGGCCTGATAGCCTACCATACCGACAAAAACCTTAGTAATTTTGACCTATTAACAAAATAAACGCAAGCTATAGTATGTAACGTAAACAGAGAGGATGCACATACTTCGTTGTTGTCGAAGTAGATGTGGTGGTTGACTCTTCATTCTTCTACAAAAGCATACATTATTTAGCAAGATTTAATCAGCAGCTGGGTTTACTGTCAAAAACGGTATATCTTCACACACGATGTTATATAGATATATGCAGTGTGCGTGCAACTTTATGAACAGTTTAAATATACTAGAAGTAACACTAGTCACGTTTTCGATTGAATTGTGTTGAAAACCTACAACAGCCAAGACTGATGTGACAAATGTTGAAAGAAGAACAGCAAAAACAAACTGTGACACTGAGTGACACTGCAAAATGCATCCGTCCGTTCAACATTTGAGGCTCTTCATATCTCCATAACGGTGCAAGATGGACGCATGGTCACAATGGACCACTCATAAGAAGCGGCCCTCCGCTAGTCAAATGGTCACGAGACCGATTACGTCGCGTGACTCCGAAAAGTCAATATCATGATCCCATTATCTTTTAGACGCCATATCTCCATAACTGTGCAAGACAGACCCTTGGTCACAATGGACCACCCATAGGAAGTCGTCCACCGCGAGTCGAATGGTCACGTGACCGATGACGTAACGTGACTAAAGAGGTAAAGGTCGTGACCGCATGATTTTTGAGGCGGCAATTAAACTTTTTAATTTTTACCACTGGCCGACACAGCTCACTTAGTTAATTTATACCGACTTTACTGTTAGCTGTCGAGATCCACTGGACAGACTCCATGTTCGTTTGAACATTGTCTTGTCTTTCTTGAATTTTGCACGTTTTGCGCTTTGTTTATTGTATTCGTACTATGCACAAAAAATGAAAATTCTTATAGCGCAGACAGAACTGGGCGGTAGGCGTGGTGTAGTGGTAACGCGTCTGATCCGATCAGCGAAGTTATTGTACGCCGGGCCCGGTTAATACTGCGATGAGTGACTGCTTGTGGGCAGGTAAACCATCTCGGGATGTAACCAACCGCCTAGGTCAACTCAGCCTTCCATCCCTCCGAGGTAGGTAAATCGAGTACCGGCCTATCTGGCTCGGGTTAAGGCGGGGCGCGTTTACCTCTGTCGGGTGGCAGGTAACACTGTGTGATCCCATATGACAAGTGACGCTCCGTAGCTCTGAGATGGGTTCGCTCATTAAGAGCTATATTCGGACCTTTAACCATTTAACCTTCGGACCTTTAACTGTTGCAAATTTGTAAATGTTTACCGCTATAAAAACTGTGGTAAAAATAAACCACAAACAAATCATGTTTCTGAGCTTATTACGTGGATTTTAATGGCAACACGTGGATAGAAGGTATGCCCGCGTGTTCGCGCCAATACAGCCGCCCTGCAGACGACGTGTAAATATCGAGTGTAATCGAACCGTGTCAGCAGCAAGCATGCGACGCAGTAGATCCACCAGTTCTTTTTCCGCAGCACCTACTTCTTCCAGTATCGGCCTACATATATACACATTACTTAATTTTTTTAAATAAAAGTTTCAAGTGAATATACCGAGCGGTTTATGTAGTAGAACTTGCATGCAAGCAAATTTAACCATAATTACATACTAGCAGATGAGACAAACAATTATAATAACTACTACATTTTAACCCACTAACAAACTAAATGCAAGTTTGATACATGACAAAAAGACAGCGTACGTACTTAACTACAGACGGCGTATCAGTAGTTGGCTCCTCGTCTGCCTCAAAATCCTACAAAATCGTATGAAGTTTGGTCAGATATATTGCACATTTGCTGTCGGAAATCGTTTATTAACGTAACAAAGTTATCAATACTGCGATTAGTGCAATACGGTAAACACTTTTAATGAATGACAAACAGCACCAACAACAGATCTGCGTAAGTCTTAAAATTAGAGCTGTCAAATTAATGCGTTAACTAACGCGTTAATGCGTTAGTAAATTAACGCGCGTTAAAAAAAAATTAACGCTCATGCGTAAATTTATTTAATTTGCATAATTCTGTGAAGCAAAAATTCCAATATTTCGTTAAAATGGGGTTATTTAACAATCGAATGAATTTAAGTAACCAAACTGTAGTTGCCGTTTCATCATTACTCTAAAGAAATATTATTTAGATGACAGGCTAATAGATTTCTATGCTAGCGATGAGATCAGTTATTCTTGAAAATGCGTTGTTATTTGCTTTCTTACTTTCTATAGTCTACAGGCAGAAGCACCCCAAAAATCGCGGGGCCCACCGCCCGGGGTAACTTTCCCTTTACTCTCCCTCTCGACGGGTCTGGGTGCGTTAATAACGTGTTAATTAATGCGGTAAAAAAAATTAACGCAGTGCGTTAAGGCGTTTAAAAAATTAACGCTTCCACAGCTCTACTTAAAATTAATCAAGCGACAATATCCATTACGACTAGGCCTTATGTTCGATTGTGCCAAGTAGGCTAACCGTGTAGTAAGCTTACATAATGACGTAGAAAAGCCAACAGCTTTATTATTGTGGCCGCCCCAATGTATTCAGTATTTGTTTCATCAAGCCTGTCAAAAACAACACGAAAACCCGCAAATGTTCACATTTAAAAAAAACGATTTGTTGCAGGTTGTCAGCTTTCTGTAGTACCTTTGTTTATAGTAGCTTACTAGGCCTAAATATGTCACACCTTGTCATTCAGAAAATTTTCCTCGTTAGACGACTTGCTAGGCCGGGAGTCCAACAATAATTGTTCATCCGCAGCAACATTTGTATTTTGAACAGGTCTAACTAGGTCAACTGCAGAACACATAAAATATAGATTAATAAAGTCTAATTTAGCAGTAGTAGTATAATATATTAAAAAACGGTAATATTGCAGTATTGGCTATTAAATTTATAAGCCATATACATGTAAGCCTACAAGTTATGATATCGCGAATGTAGCAAGTTCATTATCATCTCACATGTATGCGGTCCGTAGATGTAGGATTTCGGTATAAATCGTGGTTAACCCACATCCTAACCCTATTCATAACGTTGTATAGGCTATAGCTCGTGAAAGTTAATAACATTTGTAGCCTAAAGTACAAGATTACTAAAAAAAACGTACACGTATGTACTAAAAGGGAGGAGTGTAAAGATCCCTATGTTAATATTTATGTCGCATGCCATGCAGAAATGTGTAATAAAACATAAATAATCTAAGTATGCATGTACGCCTAAAAACATACTAAACGTGAATATTTGTATTATCGATCGCCAACAGTTATTTTTAACATTAGCGGCGCCATCGCATTGTAAGAATGTAGATCAAATGTGCATTTTAGATAGTCGAGGCGCAATTTCGCAACGTCAAACTTAATGAAAGTATAGATTGTATCCGACTACAGCAACGTAATCAAGGACAAAACCACAAACTGACCACCGGTATTCTCTCAGTCACATGCAAGCGATGGTTTTTCATCAGTTCCGACGGAGAAGGAGTTATGTTTTGGGGTCCGCCACTGTCAGTTTGTCTGTCTGTTTGGTAAAATGCTTGGAGGGGGTATGTGGTCACATCTTGATCAACCAACTTCTTAATACACATAAGTATATGTTAGTTCTGTTGTAGTCAGCGGCCCCGTGAGTTAAAAAAGTAAGCGAGGCAGGAAGTTGCTATTTTTCGACAAACACTGCAAACTTTCGACAGAATTCCGACAGACAGTTGCCAATTTTCGACCAAAAAAATTATAGGTGCTCAAAATTTCGATTTTGTTTCTAAATTTCTTCAAAATGGAGATTTTTTAGCCACAAGTTTTTTTTTATTTTTGCCGAAAATTTTTTGACAACCAAAAATTTAGGGGGGAGCAATTGCCAGCCAATTGCCCTGTCACGTACGACGCCACTTGTTGCATTCGTTCAGAGGCAGCACTGTTCTCAGCAGAGATCTCAGGATCTGAGATCTCTGCATGATTGCTTCGAGTTCGATTATGCCTATGCTTAGCCTAGTCTACAACACGACAGAAAGATACAAACTTCCAGTTTTTTCTTGTATCCAGGTCCTATATGCGTGGACACTGGCGTAGATTGTCGGTCGGTCGGGAACGGCACATCTGCGCGTGAGCCGAAAGTTGACCAGACCGTACTCGTACCAGCGGTCACCGAGCTTACACTGCAAAGGACCGCCGGAGTCGCCGCCACACGAGCTCTTCCCGCCCTGAACCGTTCCGGCGCATATCATGGTCGGCTTGACGTATTTCTGGAAATCTGAGTTCAGATTACGACATCTGTCCCAGTTTACTATCGGTATAACGACCTGTCGCAGCACACTGTTGCTTCCGGTACCTACACAACAATACATACATCGCATCGAACAGTCAACAAACCAAACAGTCAATCATTTACGTCGTTTACGATTTCATAATAAGGCATAATACAAAAAATAAACAAATTTATCGTTAATTAATGAAATGTGCTCTGACGAAAAAAAGTTATAAAAACACGAACAAACGCTCTAAGATGGAATAAAATAATCGATAAAAATGACGGTTAATGAAGAACAACGGACCGCACAGGTTGTAGCAAAAATTAACTAGCAACACTAATGCGAATGCGATCGTGCTACGTAATTTTCTTTACCACATCGTCTTTCCCTGGTTAACAACTCTACTCCAGATGTTCCACACTCACATTTTACCCGGCTTTACTTCTTGACTTTTAGTCCTGCTACTAAATCTGAAATATCCAAGATTCCTCCAGCTGCACTATAACAAACAATCTAACTCTGATTTAATACTTACCGGGCTCCTCAAATAATGTTCTTGTGTTCTTATTTACATTATCACCAATATCGTTTACTTCTCGACTCTTTCTTTCCACATTAAACAAAGGTACTACTGACCTCACCCAAATATTTTTGTTACAAATTATGCCCGAACTGTTTCAGATAGCAACGTGGTCACTACTGACAGCCCATAGGAACATATAACTGCTCATTTAACGGCACAAATCGCTGGTTGAATCAGTCTGTCCTATCTTGCTTGCTTGCAAACGGCATCAAATGTAGTATCTTTGATGTGTACTGATTCTTGTTTAGTCACGTTATGAAGTACACCTTTGCTATAAGAAAAATACAATTTGCATAGGCTTACCTTGGGTTATTCCCCATCCGGTGATGACACAGGGCGTATCGTCAGCAACGGGAGTGCTCGGAATACAGATAGGCTGCACGTAGTCGTTGAACGTCAGCGGCCTATGCAGGCGCACCACGGCAATGTCATCGCGAGATTCGGAATTTGGGTAGCCCTCGTGCGTCGTAACAGATACGCGATAGTTTATCTGACGATGAGGATTCGACGCCTGTCAACAGAACACTCCCAACTTGCACACTGGAACGACGACGATTTAGCTAAAATAATTAACTGATATATATCGGCATTCAGCAGTTAGACGGGTCTTTAAAGCTCGCTCCTAAAATGCTAAGCACGAAATTACACTTCGATGTCATTATTCTCACAGTCAACACAATTTTTTCACGATATATTCTCAAAAATAACTGTTATTCCGATGCCACGTAAACTGCTGAACGTGTTTTAAGAAATATGCCAGCTGATAGCGCACCTTAACTTGTTACCTATTCAACGAAGTGTAGAAGTAGGTTATTTTGTTTACTACGCACCATTATAATCAGTTGACATTTATTTTTACGACATAGTAATGCGTAATATTATTGAGTTCGTATTGATATATAAAATGCAGCTAGTTCTATTAGCTAAATAGCGCCACAGGCAATTAATACCCAGAAATCGAAATATCACTAAAATGGTTAACAAAAAAACTGTAAAAAAGAAACAAACACGGTTGTAAATAATTAAAAAAATCATGTAATTAATTACCTCACGACTATGGATTCCGCATTCAATCGTTACTTTGCTATTTGGTATTCTTCCTTGTCGATTGAAGCTGGGCAAACAAGCCAATAAAAAAGCGTCAACAAAACAATAACATGGTGTCAAATTCTGCCCATCTACGATGACCGCTAAAAATTAAAAAATGGCCGACTTTGTTTTTCGGCATATCTTCTAATCAACTTCATTCATCGACAAAAATTTTGATAGCATCAAAAGAAAAACATTGTGTGAACCGACTTTCGTAATTTACGCCAGTCATAAGGACAAGAAAATTGTACAGGAGCAGGTATTTAATTAACCCACTTTACCTGGCATATGGTAGAACTTGTAAACTTGATCACAATTTGTACGTAAAGAATAAAACATTTGCGCAACTGCGTGCGGCGTTTATCAGAAATTTTACTACAGTTTTCATGGATGTATTACTAAAGAAAAAGACCAATTTTTCATGCAGCACCAACTGTTTAACGTATTTATGCTACTCAATCTTTAACAATGATCGTCAAAAGTATAAAATGTGTGCTACTCGATGCCAGTCGATGGTAACCGGTAACATAGGCTAAATATTATTCCACTCCATAAGTAGTTAACTGCTTTTTAAAATATTAAATAGCCCTAGCAATAATTTGAAGCAAGTAGTCTTAAAATTTCGAAGACCAAGACCAAAACCAAGACTTTTTAACAAAACCAAGAATAAAACAAATGCTTTTATCTCAAAACCAGTAGACTTTTTCAACAGCAAGACTATTTTGCGACGTTGATGCCTCAAGGCAAAGACAATGGTGTCAAGGACTACATTACCGGTTTCTTTATGCCAAATGCAGAACTGTTTGGTTAATCTTTGGCTGGACTTACAAGCAGTGAGCAGCGGTGAGTACATAAGTGTTGCTGATGACGCTGCCTCCACAATAGAGTGAACCTGCCCGAACGAGGCACTGCCACGGCCAAGAGTTGGGTCTAGCCTCCGAGCCACCCACGACGCGAGTCAGTGAGGCATCTGGCTGGATCGCTTGTTTGCCGCACTGTGGTAATGGTGTGGGTGGTTTGGTGGTCGTTGGTCCTGTGACTCCTGACGTCACTGGTTCTGTCGTCACTGGTTCTGGCTGCGGTGACGTCGCTGCACCATATCAACAACCATATCAACTCAGTCTTGCCACTGGAGATGCGTATTGAAAACAAACTTGCTGTCTCGTTTATGATTTTGCCAGTATCTCTTACGCATCGCTGTACGTGTGAAGTTTCTAAATGTTCTTTTTCAATTTGGAAAAAAACGCGTTTTGACGTTTTTTTGTTTACTGTTGCTATAGTTTTGTACGCAACAGCATGTAATCCTTTGCACGTCTAGAGTAGGCTACAGATAATAAAACGGTTTGTAGATGCTTGAAATCGATCAGGTTCGACATTTTATTTACTGCCATGTATATGTATACATCGGCCATAGCATAACGTTGCGTGGCGACACCTTGTGAATGATATAGACTTGTGTCGCAGCCCGAAATCGCCAAAAAATCCACAAAACTCCCTATTTTGGCATTCAAAATCATTCAAAATCATTGAATTCGGCGCCAATCGAGAGCCAGTGTACGACTTCCTGTTAGTGATTAATAGTAACATAGGCCTTCTCGCACCGTTACTGAGATACAGCGACTTATTGGCCAAAAATCGCAGATTCTACTCATCCCTTCTCAATTAGCGCCCTTGTTCGGGGTGACCCCCTTTGAATTTATGGAAAAGCTTTACGGTTCCTGAAACTAGAGTCTTCCGGGCAGCCGACGGTAAACGTTTGGTAACTCTAGCTTGCACCGTTTTTTGCTGATCCACCCATGTGACGGACAGACGGACTTACGGACTGACGGACGGACGGACAGAATTGCGATGGCTAAGACGCGCTGAAAGCAGTAGCTGCTTTCGCGCGTAACAAAAATGGAAGAAAGTAATTCCGAAAGATCGCGGTTATGACATTGTATGTGTCTGAGAATAACCTGTATAGAAACGCAAAGAAGAGAGAAACCTCGATATGCCTAAAGTGCTATTACGAACATTGTGATGGCTCTGCGAAAATTGACCACGTCGAATTCTTTTTTTGATATTGTGCATGAGGTAAGACAGTGTTTAGATTTCAAGTTTGTGCTAGACTGTGTAAGATATTGTATTAAATGTATGTAAATATTTGAGGTTTATGACTGCATCATGTAATTTTAATATAATGTCTGAGACATTGTGCATGAATTACGACATTGTTTTTACTGTAAGTGCGCTGGACTGTGTATGCTTTAATGTAATAAACACGCGTCAATAAAAAGGCTGAGTTGCAGCATGCAGTTTTAATTTAATGTTTGTGACAGCTACCCTCATTTAATTATGCGTTTTTTTAAACTCTAACAACGTTACACGCATTGCCAGTTGGCCTACGTCAAATTACAGCCTTGCACTTTTGTCCGACGTTTTCCAGTCTTGCGTTTTCAGGCGATCCTTATTTTGTCTACCAATATAAGAACGATATGCATGCATACCGATGGCGGAGAAAGTCCAGCTGAAAACAAAGCTGCCGTTGTTGACAGACGAATCGGACTCGAAAACAATCAACATGGAAGAACCGCGTGACGTGATGACTGAAATGTCATTGGAGCAATATGAGCGAAGAACTGCAGATTTTTCTGACGGTCCGTCATACAAAGTCACCGAATCATAAATACACTCAATCTCCATCATCGTCGTACTCAAAGATATCACCTAGACCATCACGTTATGTACATGTTTTGTCATCACGGTCTATAGAGTGTATTGTGCAACTGTAAGGAGGCCTTGTAAACTTTAGACTGTGCTGAACCGTCATTATTTCAGTTTCTTGACTGTAATCGACGGTGCGATCTGCGTAAGACGTGCGTGTCAATCGTGTATTGCGTCGCAATATACGATTGATTAAACCGTCCTGCTTGATTATAGTGAGATTGCGGGCGGTTATAACACTATAGACACTGTGATGAGAGGTAAAACAAGAACCCAGCTGTCGTTAAAAGAAAACTATCGTACTATATATATATGAGTTTATTTCGCAAAAATGCAGACGATTAAAAATAGTAAAAACACACATAATACGGTCAATAGTACATACAGTTAGGCCTACACACAAGCTGAAATAAATTTCAGGTTGACACAATGTCTTATACAAGAAATATTACTA
>Ga0209367_1005214_pt1 | contig 18020 bp, 14 predicted proteins | sample WorMetLIZISLAND2_FD_187412 | JGI IMG/M metagenome (GOLD analysis project Ga0209367, IMG submission 187412) | Marine gutless worms symbiont microbial communities from Max Planck institute for Marine Microbiology, Germany - Olavius geniculatus... ... | reverse complement strand
CCCCCAACGTCCCCCCAGCTCCAACTATTTGGTAGGTATTTTAGGTGCTAGCAGTTAAGTACTTTCCACCTCACCCAACGTCTGCTTTTGCACTACCTGGGGAAAGCAGACCAAGCATAATATGTGTTAAAATGAATTGAAAAAAACGTCAATAAATTCCATCTATTCTAATCTGTGGGCCCCTTGAGCCGGTCTGTTATAAGGTTTGACTGTCATGCAGCAGTGTGTCTACCAGATGAAGTTTAGGAATGTTTGAAGAGTCAAGAAACGACTGGTACAGCCTGCATTGGTCTGGAGCAGAACTTTACAGATACTGCTGTCAAGTGAATGGAGAAAGCGTCTCCTTGCCTGTGTTCGCATAGTGGGCAAACACTTCAAGCAATTTTACTGCAGGCAGTTAAAAAATGGACAACTGGATGAAATGTCAGAAATGTAAACAAAATATGTTTTTACATGTTATGGTAATTAAGCAATCATATCGTATTGAATAAAAAAGTGATATTTTGCTGGTTGTGTTTTCAACAGGTAGTGCAGAAACAAATGCAGGGTGAGGTGGAAAACTGAAAAATCGTTTGACGGCAAGTTGTGTCAGGAATATTCGTAACAAAAATTATCAAAATCTGATAATTGGTTTTTAAGTTAGAGTCAAAAATGTCGGGGATGTTTTTTGAGACACAGTGTACATGCAGAGCAGTGCGAGATAAAGTACTAAAAAATTCTACTTGAGTAAAGTAAAGTAGTTGTCCCACAAAATCTACTTAAGTAAAAGTAAAAACAAGAAGCCCAGCTCTCGCTAAGATAGCTGACCATACTGGTTGTCAGTGATCTTCAAGGTCATCCAAAGTCAATGATTTTCATTTCATCTGAAAGGGCGTATGCCACTACATATTAATGATTAATAGAAACCTCAGCTGTATCTCTCACCGTTTCTGAGATATGGCCAGTTTTGCATTGAAAAATGCACATTTTTCCTATCCCCATCCACTCAACCCCTAATTTGAAAATGTTCCCCTGAAATTTTGCATGCCTACGTTTAAGACACATTTACACATTCATGTAAAAAGTTTTTCGCTTTGATCTAATGCTTAGTCACAATACATCCATTACAGACGAACAGACAGAGAACGATGAAGATGACAACTGTACCATAGGCCGGACAGTTACTTAAGTATGGTCGACTAAATATACAGGCAAACATGCCACACCTCTTCAATTGTAGATCTGCCTTTCAAACCTTCCTGCCCAACGAACGCCCAAGCATCACGCATAGCAAGTCGACTGATGTAGGTACTACCAAGCAACTCAAACTGTGCCTTCACTTCATCTGACAACCTGCAAAAAATACAACGTACAGTGCAACAAGTGGCCTAGGAAGCGCAAAATGCAGGCCAGTAGACTAGACCCGGCAGTCGCTCGCTCAAACTTTTGCTGCTTGGCTTGTAAATTTCACGGCTGGCTAGCCGGCTCGTACTTTGAAGCATAATTATTATGCCAGTAACATCGTTCCCAAACGTAAGTGGTGTGGATACCGTATAACGGGTGGCAGGTCACAAGATCGACAGTAAAAATGTCGACAGTCACAATGTCGAAGTCATAATGTCGAAAAGTCAAAATGTCGACAATGGAAATGGCGAAAGTCAGAATGTCGAAAGTGTCACACACACGCGGTTCAGAACGCCGAACAAAATAAGTGTGAGAAACGTTTGTCATGCGTGCTACCAGTCCGATGTTTTTAGTCTATTGTACTTGTGTTTTAATTTCATTGCTTAAAATTTCGTAAAATCGCATGGAAGTAGTTACAAATCAGAAAGGTGGACGAACTTTACTGCTTGATGGATTTGCCTACACAACTCAACGATTAGTACTTGTACAGGCAACTGCCGGCAACTCTCGGCCACGGAAACGCAAATGTTACGAAGCTCTAAATACATGAATCGGAAACCTCATTGACAACTATGCGCACACTGAGATTGGCCACTTTCTGCGCAGGATTGCTCATGATGTTGAAATACACATATAGGTATGACAATTTTTTCTTTTTTCTTTACAGGTGTTGCGACAGTCGCAACATATTGCGCATAATGTTCGCCATTCTGACTTTCGCCATTTCCACTGTCGACATTTTGACTTTGACATTGTGACTGTCGACATTTTGACAGTGCACCATATAACGTGATAGCATGACCGATAGCAGAGTATTTTGCAGCTTTGCTATTTATAAGTAGGCAAGCTTCACCACTGAATGTTACTGTAAAAAAAACGAAAAATTTTCATGACATTCACCAGCTCAACAGCACATTACCAGTATTCTACTAACAGACTTTCCTAGTTATCGTTGCAAATCGTTAAATTTCTGACGTTAGTCTTTAGGCTATATAAACTGCTACGACACAAACCATGCTACTAATTAGATCAGCCAGCCTAACTCTCAAATCAGTGATCTCGCACTGTTACTGAACTTAAACACAAAGTTTCATAGGCCTATAAGACCTAGACCTATGCGACGCTCATCAGTCGTGCCCCACCATCTGATGGCATGGTTGGTGATATCGTCAGATTGGGAAACGTCACCATGTCTGCTTTCGTGCATGAGAACTAGTAGGCCTACGATTATTGTTATCTGATTATTGTTATTTAATAAAAAAATTAGTGTAGTTGTCATGCACGAAGCAGGCATGATTGAAACAGTGCGGCGAAATTGCCGATCGTCGCGAATTCTTGACAAGGCCAGCGACAGAGAACATGCTCTCGACTGGTACTGAAAACGCGCTCAATGTTAAATAAACTTTCGCAATACGGCTTAGATTCGGACGTGTTGGCGTGACGTCTGCAGTAGAGTATAGATGACATCTTTTCGTCTTCCTTGAGCATTGTTGGGCCTAAGTAAGCTGCCACTTCTTGCATGATGGGGAAGATGCTAGTATCGTCATCTTGCTACTGTTCGTGGAACCATCTCCATCACCGTCATCAGACTACAGATTCTCCAGCAGTCGTAGCTTCTTGTTTGCAGGTTCCAGACACTGACGACGACAATATCACTTGCTCATTTGCTCACACTGTTATGGTTGCCAAGTAGTCGAATGTGATTCCACCAAAATGTCCGCCCAACAGCAGCAAAATGCTCACAGATAAGCCTAACGAGTAAAATGCAGAAACAGCTGTTCTTGCGACGCATCCAGATTTCAGAGCGACAAATTTTGCACCTTACAACTTGAAGATGAATAAACGAACATTACGGACAGTTTAAAAATACCGTCTGGAAAATTTTGCGGCTCGAGCGACTCGGCTCAGATATTTTGCAGTGGCGGCTCGAAAAAGTACGGCTCGGCTCGAACACTTTGCGGCTTAGCTTTTGTGGCTTTGGCTTCGGCTGCCATGTCTACAGTAGACTTACAATCAAGAGGTCATAAATTTGGCTCCTGATTGGGTCACTATCAAGGGGTTACTGGTTAGCACATAGATGGGTAACTGTCTGCCATAAACCTCTCAAGGGGATGTCAGACGAATGACAAAGTTGGCCGACTTTTGTGGGCACGGTTTAGTTGCCTGACAAAATCGGGCGACAAAATCGGTGAACTATGACACACGGTCGATATTTTCGTCTGCTACTTTGTACGATATCAGCTAGCACAACAGCCGAATGCAGATCGTAAAATAATACTTGCATCACTTTATTTCTGCATCTAATAAACGAAAATAAATAACAAACACAAGAAATAACTAAAATAAATATTCATCTTCCGTTGTAAACAATCACTATGGCAACATAAACAAAATTTGTTGTCCGATATTCAAAAAGTCGGCCAACAAAATTGTCGAAGATAGAACACGCTCTGTCTTGGCCGACAAAATCGGGCGATTTTGTCGGCTGACGAAATTGAGCAATTTTGCACGACACACGACAGATAAAAATCTGTCGGGCGATTTTGTCGGCAGATAAAATCGTTTGTCTGACATCTCCTTTAGGAGGTCTATGCTGTCTGCAGCCCACCAGACAAGTAAATCACCTTGTAGATATACTGAGTACCAGCATGCAAGGCAGGAGTTAAAGCATAAGGCAAGGTGTGTCTACTTGAGATTAATTACCTCCGCCAAGGAGGTTATGTTTTTGCCGGTTTTTGTTTGTTTGTTTGTCTGTCTGTGTGTTAGCAACATAACTCAAAAAGTTATGGACGGATTTTTCTGAAATTTGGAGGGTAGGTTGGGCATGGCATAAACTACAGCTGATTAAATTTTGGGGGGTGATCTGGAAGGAATCCTGGATTCTGGATCACTTTGAAGTTTTCGTTACCATTGCATAAAGGGAGAATACGGGAACCACTGGCAATACGGCAATGTATCCAATCACGGCTTTTTAGGTCACGTAGAACTAGGTCACTCTGGAAAATGCAACTATAGTTTGAAACGCGTAGGTGCAATCTACATTACAATCTGACAAGCACTTGGCGGAGGTACCTGCGAGCTATGACTGCTTTCTAGTTTATAGAAGTAACAACAAAATCAGGAAAAAAATATTTTCATCGGTTCATTTGCATCTTTTACTACATGTTATCTTAAATATCTTACATAATGCACTGAGAAAATAAACAGATCATCTTACATGCGTGTGGCTTCATCATGTGTGACAGCAATGACAATGTCTCCACTTCCCACAGACTTTAAAAATGGTACAAAACTTTCGTTATCTGCCACAGCAAAGAAATCAGAAAAATGAGCAGCATTTGTCTACTATCATTAGTCAAAAATTAATAGAAAACCAATGACTAACAAAATAGCTCTGCTGCAATTTTATTGTAAGGGTCAAATACAACAACAAAATCTGGTACAGTTGAGCATAAAATATGGTACAATAAAGCAGAATTGGCTGCCATTTCATATAAAAAGACTTCTGGGTAATTCTGAAAAAAACAGCTTTCAGCCATATTTTTGATAATAATTTTAATAAAGCAAGATACAAGAAAGAACAAGAAATTTGGGCTAATGCTCACGAGATGTGTGAAAGCCTATAGCAGTTCCATTTCAGTATATTAGCTAAAAATTGGGATGTTCACGCTAAGTTAATATACAAAATACCAAATTCTCTATCTGGATCACATAACGATAGTTCCATGCAGCTGACAGTGAAAATTTAATCATCCTAGCTTGCATCGGTTTTGACTGATCCACCCATGTGATGGACGGACGGACAGACAGACAAACAGATGGACAGAATTGCGATGGCTAAGACGCGATGAAAGCAGTAGCTGTTTTCGTGCGTAAAAATATAACTAGTCAATCAATGCAATCAATCAGCACTGGTTAGTGCTGCGCGTTGTAAACCGATTCCCGAGGTGGTAGCACCATCGAACAAAATATCACAAATTACACTGTAAGGTATGCAAGCTGTTTCACCAAATGCTGTGCATCAGAAATGTACTAAATAATAAATTAATGCGCTCACAATACAATGAAATCATACAACAAAAATTTCTGTCACTGTTTGATTTGAGTTAGATTTGCGAGAATTTGGGATAAAATACAACACTTTTATTAAAGTCATGCCGAAGTGCACATAATGATAGTTCCATGGCTCCTACTACTGAATGATATAGACTTGTGTCGCAGCCCGAAATTGCAAGGAAATCCATAAAACCTTCTATTTGGCGTTCAAGGTCATCCAAGGTCATTGAATTTGGCGCCAATCGAGAGCCAGTGTGCGATTTCCTATTAGTGATTAATAGTAACCTAGGCCTTATCTCGCACCGTTACTGAGATACAGCGACTTATTGGCCAAAAATCGCAAATTTTGCCCACCCCCCTCTCATTTAGTGCCATCGTTCGGGATGGCCCCCTTCGAATTTATGGAAAAGTTTACGGTTCCTGAAACTAGAGTCTTCCCGGCAACCAACGGTGAAGATTTGGTGATCTTAGCTTGCACCATTTTTGACTGATCCACCCCTGTGACAGACAGACAGAATTGTGATGGCTAAGACGCGCTAAAAGCAGTAGCTGCTTTCGCGCATAAAAACAACAGCAGTCTAAATAAAAACCAAAAAACTACGTTGCCTACATATTGTACATCCATCTACATAATCTTTTGAGCTAAAAATTAATGCACCAATCATTCATCCTTTTTAAAATTAACATGCAGAGAACAGAGACACAAACAGAAGACCAAAACAGGCAAGACCCCTAATGCGGCCAATTAAAACAGCTGTACAATAAAAAGTGCAATAAAATATAAATAACACATAATAAAATGTACTTAGTAATGTAAAAATTCTGGCTGACACTGAAATGAAATAAACAGTAATTCTTACTGAATTCATACGTATCAAAATTCTCGACTTGAGTCACCAACTTAGTGCGCGAGTCGACGATGACAACGTTAATGCCTCGTCCCAGTGTCTCTTGCTGCATACTGCACACAAGATATTTCAAGCTCTAGCATCATTTCTCAGATGTAAACTGTCAACTATAGCTAGTAACTCCAAATCCAGAAAACAGGTAAACAGAAAATTTTTTTACAGTGCTCATGTAAGTTGTAACCAGTCAATTTTTCCAGTCGCTCAGTTATGTCAGTTCTGCAAAAAATTACTAATGAGGATAGCTGATCGGTACTTTTGAAGACTGTACGATGTACAGCCTTCTAATTACCAACCAACTGCACTGAAGCCATACACAGAATCTATGTCAACAATAATTGGGTAGAGTTTCTCGATTATTTCAACGTAACACATCATACAACTATAGTACACACTTTCTTACTTGCTCTCTTACAAACACTGAATTGAACAGCATATTATCACGTACTAGATTCCATTGACACAAATCTTTGGCAGCTCAAAGTTTTCAAATCCAGAATACAAGTGGACAGGAAAAGCATCATCGCCGCAGTCAGTCACAACTCCGCAGTTGTCCGAGGAGTCGCTGATTCGAGTTTCTTTCACCGTCGCCAGTGCAAACACTCGACCAACTGTACATGTATGCACACAACACCACCCAACCCATAGCATTAAATCTCAGCCTACTGGCATGGTTGTATGTCTGCTAACTGCAAACAGTGGATCCAATTGACGCGGGCATTAGATGGCCGCATAGTGCACTGCGGTATCATTAGCTGATGCCAATCAGCTGCCACTTCCGAAATTGTCAAAGCGCTGCTGGCCACAAGAAATGAAAGAAGTGGACTCAGTGGTTGCATTTCGATCAGAACAACAAATAAATCAATGAAGTGAACCAAATTCCTACACAACATCAAAGTCCGGATCAAAATGCTGCCTTGCAACAAAATTACATGCACTATCAAATTATCAATACTCTAATGAAGCACGAAGCAGTCAAGTAAAGAACCTGGTACACTGAGGCAGCCGCCGACTTCTGCCGAGTTGCCAAATGCTTTATTCACACTTTTTGGAACATGCTGAGTACAAACACAGAGTAAAAACCAACGTGTATTGTATGCAATCTCCGAAAAATATTACACAAAAAATTAACCAGTGGCATAGAAATGAAACTATATAAATTTGCAATTAATTGTTGCTATTCCAAATTACAAGCCCGAATAAATCAGTGATTTTTCGTTGCAAAACAATGGTTACTCTCCAGCTGCCTGGTCCACAGAGCCAAGGCACTGAAACCTAAAATTATTTATTTCAAAACTGCTTTGCAACAAAGCACCACTTGTCATGCGATAACACAGTAGTTTACACTTTCATTAGTCTTTTATACAAACAGAATGATATAAGTAAACAGCAGCTATTGCAAATAAACCTGCTCTATAGCTGTGCCCCTGGTCAGACCCTTCTGGCCAACCATCGCAAAATTTTCACGAAACTCCACTTTATGGATGACAGAGCTGCCAAAGTTCTGTAGAAGTGAACGAGTTTTGCGTGTCAACCTGCAGCAGACGAAACATCAACAAATTCAACTAGGCATCGGTTCAAACATCTAGGCCAGCATTTTCAAGGTCAAGGCCAAGGCCAAGGCAAAGGCCAGGCCAGTGGCTTTCAAGGCTAAAGCCAAGACCAAGGCCAACATGTCAGTAAGAAAAGTATTTACATTAGCAATTAAGTCAGAACAACCCATCTGCACACAATTAAAACTTCAGATTCAGATACTTAATCCGGCACAGTCATAGTGACTCAAAAAATACAGATATCATACAGATACCGTAAAATCACTGATCAGAGACATTTATTACAGTTCCGTAGAGGCCAAGACATTGAGACAAAAGCTAAGGCCACAATGTTTTTCCTACTGTTGACGTTGAGAAGTGAGGACAGTGCTCGAGAATCAATTCCCTGGATTCAACATGTACAATCATCAGTTATCTTTATCAGTAAGTTATTTAAAGTAGACAAAAAAAGTTCAGTAGGCCCACAATCACACGCATAAATGTCACAGAATCAGTGTGACACAGCAGCATTTTCAAAAACAAAAAACTACTGGATATGAATTTATCACAGCACTGTGAAAGACAAACACTGGCAAACTAACCGTTTTGTGCAATCATCCTGAGTGGTGACCAATACCAGTCGATAATCAGGAATTTGTTGCAAGTACGACTTCAGCTGTCCATCTGCAAAGTCACACAGAAGCTTCATTATCCAACAGCCCTGAAATATGTGAACGAATGCAACTAAACTGATGAACAACATGAAACTAAAATAACTTTGTACACTAAACCGATGCTGTCCTCAGAACAGGCCGTTCTATACAACGACGCTCAAGTGAACCAGGGACGAAAAACCCAGGTCTTTGAGGAAAGTCTCAAAGTTTTTTTTAAGGTTTTAAAAATTTTTTAGGCTTTAGTGTACAAAAAGCAGACATAAATTTTAAGACCCAGGAAGAACTTAGAACATCCTATTCTGCATGTCACATCGATTTTGTTAATGAGGCAGAACTCAAAATCACAATTAAAATATGAACATACGGTATATTTCATTTTTTTGCACTATGAATTGCAAAACAAATAAAACCTTAAAAGCCTACAATTTGAACAGCTGAGATTAAGGGGTTTTTAAAAACCTAAAAACCTAGGTTTTTTCAAACCAGTTTTCCAAGCCTGAACTGCACTGAACAGAACTAGCATTCAGAACTGTGAAAACTCCTAACCCAGAAGTTCTGTTCAGTACATGTACAGGGTGCAGCAAAAAAGTAGCCCCCTAAAGTTTGTCACTGTTTTCTCAGCAACCGTTCAGAATTTTAATTTGAAATTTTACAGATGTACTGATTGAAACGTTCTACATGTAACTGCCAAGCAAAATGTGATTCTGTTAAAAAACGACAAAGTTATAGACTTTTTAACATGATTGACTACCAATTTTTCAGCATTAACAAGAAATTTGAGCAAAGCTCACAAGACGCGCGAAAGCCTATAGCATTTCCAGTTCAGTAGTTATAGTTTCGAAAATCGCATATCACTTGGACTCAGCCCATCGGGACCATAATACACATCGGCCATAGGCGCGTGTGGCGTCGGCGACGGTGGCGCCTCCTTGTGAATGATATAGACTTGCGCAGCCCGATATCGCGAAAAAAAATCTGTAAAACCCCCTATTTTGGTGTTCAAGGTCATCCAAGGTCATTGAATTCAGCGCCAATCGACAGCCAGTATATAATTTCCTATTAGTGATTAATAGTAACCTAGGCCTTATCTCGCACCGTTACCGAGATACAGCGAGTTACTGGCCGAAAATCGCAAATTTTGACCACCCCCCTCTCATTTAGCGCCCTCGTTCGGGGAGATTCCCTTCGAATTTACGGAAAAGCTTTACGGTTCCTGAAACTAGAGTCTTCCAGGCTGCCGATGGTGAAGATTTGGAGATCCTAGCTTGGACCCTTTTTGCCTGATCCACCCGTGTGACAGACAGACGGATGGACAGACAGACGGACAGAATTGTGATGGCTAAGACGTGCTGAAAGCATAGTTGCTTTCGCGCGTAAAAACGTTCAAGCTAAAAATGCAATTTAATATTCAAAAACCGGTTACCACATTACTGCCGATGATGTCACGGTGACGATTTGATAAACAGTAATTTATTTTGTTTATAAATTATCATAAAATTATTGTTCTTTTAAAGCAATCACCGGCTACCCACCGGATTCATCTTCCAGCAGGATGGCACACCATCACACAGAGCGCACAAAACTGGCTGCAGGCCAATTGTCCAGATTTCATCACAAAGGACCAATGGCCTACAAGTTTGCCGAATATAAACCCAATAGACTATCGTGTGTGGTGCAATGTTGCAGGCTTACCACAAACTTAAAACAAAGCCAAAAACAATCGCTAAACTTGAGGAAGCGCTTCAGGTTATCTCAAGCAACCTGCCACAAAGACCAATCGACGAGGTTGTTAAAGATTTCTCAAATTAAGCGACAGAAAACTTGTGTTGAAGCTTGGAGCTGGTGGTGAACACTTTGAACATTCAGTGACAATGAAATTCTAACATCTGGTCATTAGTTAACTGTGTTGTTTCAACGATGTTATTGAATTGGTGTTGTAGCTTGAACATTTTTAATGCTAAAAAATTGGTAGGCAGTCATGTTAGAAAAATCTATAACTTTGTCATTTTTCAATAAAATTACATTTTACTTGGCAGTTAGCTGTAGAACATTCAAGAAATAAATGTGTGAAATTTCAGAATAAAATGCCAAACGGTTGCTGAGAAAACCTAGCAAAAAACTTTAGGGGCTACTTTTTGCTGCACCCTGTAGATGCAATGGAATAGAACTAAATGTTAAGTTCAGTTCACTTTAGTTCAGTTTGTTCGCTTAGTAGAGAACCACTGTAACCAGCCACTATATTCTCACTAATTTTGGACACTAATCCAAAAAGACATTCAGCGTTTAACTGTACGTCTCATATTACTACTTCAAACTCTACAAATGAAAATAAAGAAGTCTCAAAGAGCAGATACACAGAAAAAACATGTATTGCACATAAAAATCATACCATCTAGAAAAGTGTCAAATATTTTGGTATCTTCAACCTGCAATGTGTCCTCTGCAAACAGAAGTTAAACCATGTCAATAAGCACCATATGCAAACAAAATGCAAACTCTGAACTCAACAATGAGTCCTATCATTAGTACAGTATTCATTAAAATTACCCTAATTCATTATTTATTCACATTCACTTTTATCCTCAGACCACTGCACTTAGGACAAGTCATTCAATGCCAACACAGCACTTTTCATTCACAATCACGCTGTGACAATGGCTGGCACCATATCATATTGTTTTTAGATTAAATCAGATTCTATTCACTGCAATTCCGAATGTCAGTAACTATCTGTGTCTTGTATGTTATTAATTTTCAGTCCCAGATACTGGCAGGCATTATGCTCTACGTTATGCACATATAAGAACAAAAACAACAACAACAACAGTTTATGTATAGTACAGAACAAGCAGCACGGACAAATTCTTGCACTGTCGGTAGTCAAGTTCTGTTCCGTCAAACTGTTAGCAAAAACTACTACACTGCAGACGTATTTTCTTCCGTGCATCATGATATCATATAGAACTTACCATTTATAATAACCATGCTGATACCACGGCCATTGAGCTTAGCACCGACATAACTGCAACACATTAAACATCGCAACAGAGCTGAGCTCTAGCAACTACTGTTGTCACAAGTAAACCTGCAGCATTTTCTGTTAAACACAATAATTTATGGCAATATTATAGGCATCAGCCAACTGTAGACCAAATGTCAGATCCGTCAAAATTAAACTAACTACAAGTAACAGATCAGACACATGGTAAAAATAAAGAATATTTTTTCTGAACTGGACTATGTATACACATTAAAATAAAGCTTGCCTGATCAAATTCATGCATTCTAATAAAAGCGTACATCAGCAATTGTAACAGATTTTTTATAGCCAAAACACCCACTCCTTAAAAGATTTTCTAAGAATTAAACTAATTCTTAAATTTTTGATTATCGTACCAGTAATACTGCTGAAAGAAAGACAGAAAAACTGTCTAATGCAAAACCTGTTTGGTTGATACAACTGACAGACATAACCAGTGATGTTAATCCTTGGTCTTGGCCTTAAGGCCAAATTTTGTGGCCTTGGCCTTGGAATAGGCTGGCCTTGGCCTTAGAGATTAAGCCTTGGCCAAAAAATCAAAGCTACCACCAAAGTTTCGTGAAACTACAAAATTCAGCGCTTTTTTTGCAGAGTGGCTTTCTCATCCGGCCACATCGTGCTAAAATGAGTGACACTTTGCTCGAATCACTGGTCTTCCTGAAATGCAATGTAGCACTATGAATTAGGGAGAAAGACCTCCAGTGCTTCTAGCACTGTACAGGGTGTTCCAAAAAAAACGGATACCCAGTTTTATTTTTGGGATAACTCTGGTAATTCAGGACCGATTTTAACCATTCTTTCACTGTTACAAGCAGAAATTTATGGCACGTAAACGTGAAGTTCTTCCACCCACCGCATCTTTATTGTGTGACCACATCACCCTGTATAACTTTCTGTAACGGACTTTCAAACTGGTAGAACTGTTTAACTAGCTTATGTTGCAGTACTGTAAAAACAGGCTTTTTTGCTTCATCTTTTAAATGGAATTTGTAGCTGACAAAATGTTTTTCAACATTCAGCGACTGGGTAATTATAATAACTTTCGAACTACTAGCACTGTTTTGACTGTCTGTAACTAGATAGTTCTAGTCATTTCTGAATATTATGTTGTCAATGATGAGTGACGCAGCTGATGCTATAAAATTCAATACGTTGTGTATGTAAGAGTACTTGTAAAACAAAATTTCACTACTTCATCTTTTATCATAAGCCTTTGCATTATGGAATGGCTTTGACCTTGGGACTGTGGCCTTGGCCTCGATAGTCCTCGACTTTGGCCTTCATCAGCTGGCCCTGGCCTTGGCCTTGAGTGGTCCAGCCTTGTTAACATAACTAGACAAAACTGACAGACACAATTTGATGATGAAACTGAGTTATGTGCATCCCGCTAAAATCGTTTTCTTTCATCATCAAAACTGCAGACTTTGTAACTTTCTAACTCTACCAGCAATAGATAACGATTTCTCGTTGAAAAACCTCTTACTATTTTCCACGAAAGCAAATAGTTGCTGGTCCATCTGCCAGGTATCCTGATTTGACGTGGAAAGGATATCTGCCAGGCTGACACACCTGCCTCACTCCACAACGTTGCTCTGTCACAAGCATGTACACCGAATATCAACAACATCGTTACTAAATGACAAATAAGTCTTAGACATACACCAAACTACAAGATGTTTATTTATGTACTGTTACTGAAGAGACCTCATAGTTATGGCTAACAGCTTTTGGTGGCTGGCTATCAAGTTCACTTGGCGACTAGCCAGCTAACTACAATTTTACTAGTTGACACAGACAAAACTAGAGCTGGTTAAATGGCTCCTAAACTGGCTAAACACAATAACCAAATAACACCAACCATCTTTATTTCTCGGCACTGTACCATACAGTGTTACCAAATAACTGAAACTGAATTAATTCACATCGAAAAAAATTTATCAAATGACGTGATCATCTGTCACTGTTGCTGTGTTAACACGAAACTGTCAAATCTCAAAAAATCTGGCATGTAACAAAAGTTGTCAGCAGTGTCACTGATTCAGGAGAATGTAGGAAGGGGCAGGATATTGCAATTTTACAACAAGAAACTGCAAATTTATGACACAGAAGAGCTTAAAACTTCACTTTTTCCACCTTAAATTCCCACAAAATGAGTAACTTTCAGGCCAAATTTTGTATTTTTGGAAACAAATTATTGAGAAAAAGCTTCCGTGTTAAGTGTTAAACTGTGGCAGAGTTAAGAAAATTCGGAGAATTCAAAAACTCCTAGCATTATGGTGCTGCCATGTAGAAAAAAACACTATGTACATCATTTCCCACTAAAATGCATTGCAAGGCAAAATTAAGGCAAAATAGAGAAATAAGTCATCTTTCGTGTGCCTCTAATAAACTTTTCCTCCCTTCAGCAAAAGTAAACACCGCTATAAGACACAGTAGCATACTGTACCTTCTGCAGACTCAGTTGCATTCCAGCTCTCAGCAAACACTGTCACACTATCAACGCTGCTATCATCTGCAAAACATTCATCACAGTTGACTCTGCAAACTGAATACAGATGTATCAGTTTTAGTGGAAAAGATTCACATTATCATAAGATCGCATCAGATCAAACGAGACCATGATGAAAGAAATGCTTCAAAATTTTTCCGAAATCATACTTTCATACATTGTATACTGTGGGCCAAAAAAAATGTGCCATTTTACTTTTGTCCATATCTTCGCCAGTTATCAACCTATTTTCAAATATATTTCATTGGCACACTCTGCAGACAATTTGCAACAGTGTGATCATTATATATCCCACTACACAGTAAATGCGTTTCTGCACTACCTTGTGAAATATAAATGTAAGCAAAAACTAATTATAATAACAATAATTTACATAAATAAAAAAACGCTTCAAACCAACATTGCGATGAATGATTCGTATGACACTAGACTCTGTTATACCAACACAGTCTAGTGTCATACAGACCATTCACTGCAATGTTGGTCTGAATTTTTTTTTCAATTTTACCAAAATGTTTGTTTCTTATTATCATTATGTATGCATATTTTATTGATATTTCACAAGGTAGTGTAAAGACGCATTTATGGTGTGGTGAGATCTATAATAATCACATTATCACAAACTGTCTGCAGATTGTGCCAGTGAAAGAATTTTGAAAATCGGTCAATAATTGGCGAAGATATGGACAAAAAGTAAAGTGGCACGTTTTTTGGCCCACCCTGTATATGACATTGAACTAGAATGTGACCGACCAACACAGTACATCATTTCTGAGAAATTATTCAGCAGAAAACACTAAAAGACAGTACAATGTGTGACATTAACCAATACAGAACAAGAAGCCCAGCTGTCGCTACGATAGCCAACCGTACTGGTTGTCAGACACCTTCAAGGTCATCCAAGGTCGATGATTTTCATTGCATCTAAAAAAGGTGTATGCCACTTCCTATTAGTGATTAATAGTAACTATGGCCCTATCTCTCGCCGTTTCCAAGATATGGCCAGTTTTCCATCGAATTTTCTACCCCCCCATCCATTCAACTCCAAATTTTAAAATGTTGCACTTGCACTAAATTGCTGAAATTTTGCATGCCTAAGTTTATGACACATGGCAAATTATTCGTGTAAAAGGTTGTCCCCAATGACCTAACACTCAGCCACAATACATCTGTTACAGACAGACAGACGAACGGACAAACTGACGGATGACAACCATGCCAATAGCTCGACCATTACTTAAACCTCAGACAGTCATCATTGCCCTATCCAATGCTACCAATGCTCACGCTATACGACTTACCATTCAGCCACAATACTGTGTACTGTCCTTTAAGGTTATCCAAGCTAAAAGATTTTCATGTCATTTGAAAGCCAATATGCCACCTTGCATTAGTAATTAATAACAATCTTGGCCCTATCTCTCACCATTTCCGACATACAGCCATTTATAACTTGAAACTTTCCCTTAAAAACTGCAGCTAAACCACTGCAGATGGAGACATGGTTACTATTGACATCTAGAAAGTTGCCAGCGCCCTATCTGACGGTACCATCGCCGACTGTCTACGACATACCGTTTAGCCACAATACCGCATGATTGGCATACCATAGTGCATATGACCTTTAAAGGTCATCCAAGATCATCGATTTTTATGTCACTTGAAAGCCAATAAAAAATTATGCAACTTCCTATTAGTGATCAATAGCAATCTAGGCCTTATCTCGCACTGTTTGGCCACAATACATCCATGACAGAAAACAGATGGATGACAACTGTACCAATAGCTTGACCATTACTTAAATACGGTCGGCTAAAAATCACAGCACTGATGACAGTAGCTATGCAAAATATATAATAAAGGCATGCAATAATTAAATTGTTTGGTTTGATATACCAGTACACGTAAAACATCTGATATTACATTAAGCAAATTACTACCAAATTCTACAAGTATATTTTATGTACTAATATGCTAAGAACTAAACGCAACACACAATAAATAACATTATAATAGATAGTACACAGAAACATCACTTTATATTCACAGTGTGACAATAAAAGTTAACAAAACAACACTGTATGTCATCAACATTTTACAGTCAGTCTCCTACTGCAGATGCTGATACAGATATTTGTCAGCCGAGCACTATGCATATATTTATTATACTTACCATTTCTGTGTCCAGTATGTTCTCTTGTAAGCAATGACCAGTTGCAGGCATATAAGATAACAGCAACTGTGCATGAAAAGACCAGAAACGCTTTGATGCCTACACATACATACAGAAAATTATCAACAAAACAATGGGTGTGGTTCATAATCAACTTTAACAAATTAACACATCAGAAAATTACAAACTTCCACTAAAATTTTACCACACACATAAGAAATTAGGCTACACTGATCATGACCAAAGACAATGCTAACAAAAATTAACTTTAGAATAGATAGTAATATAATTTATATTTAGCCTCAATTCCTTTATGCACCTGTACAGTGGTATCTGAAATCCACTCCACATGAAGTCTCTGCTTAATGTTAATATTACATAAAATCTAAAAACAGTACATCATATTTTATAGTGGCGAGACAAAAAACACTAACTGCCAAAGCAGCGAATGGCAACCCGTCGCAACAACCGCAGTAAGGCAAGTAACTTCATCATTGCAACTGATCAGTCAGCATGGACACACCACCTCCTGCCTGCAAGCATAGCATATCATTGGTCAAATTAACCAGTGCCACACTTCACAAGCTCGTGCCAGGAATGTGGTCTCCAGACCAAAAACTACAGGTCTGGTCTTAATCTTCACTGGATATTGGTCTCAAGACTCGATGCAGAAAAAAAGTGGCGGTGTGGTTGTTTCTCTCCTCCCCACCCCTTTCTGCCCCTTTTTCCCCTTTGCTCTTTCTCCTCCTTTTTCTGTCCACCTCCCTCCTTCCCTGGCTCCGGGTTGTGAGAAGGCATGTGGTGCTAAATGATGGTGCCAAATGTGTAAGCCTACAAACTTGTGATCCCCTCTTACTAGACCACTATGTGCGAAGCGATAAGACACTGCCTGTGAAAACTCACTGAATATGTTTACAGTCACTAGCAGCATTTCTGAACAAAGAGAGCAAAAGTTCCATGACTTTTGACTTCCAGAAACTAAAGTTCCGTGCTAGTGATGTTACTTTTGCTCATGGGAACAGAAGTTTCAGGTAACTAAAATTCTAAGGAATGAATGGAATTTTTGTTCCTCGGAATGACAGTTCTTGGGTACAAAAGTTCAGTGGCACAAGTACACAAGGCAAATGAATGCACTGCTTCCGCGTGCCAGATGGGCACCAAAAAGGCACCAGACTAGCCTAAGTCTCTATTTTTGAGGCCATAATTATAATAGTTCTCAATTTTTTGATTATCTCCATCAAGTAAAATGCAATGATCTTGGCAGATGGGTCATTTCGCCAATTTTTCAGATTTTGGGTCCCTGAGCAGTTACAGCCACATTTTTACAGCTAGGCTGGCACGGAATGTGCCAAAATGTTTGCAATAAACAGTCAAACAAATTGCGCTACCGCTAACAGACAAAAGCGTTCGTTTCTAATTTTCTTCAATGCTCCAAACACGTCAAATCTCATTACAGTCACGCGTCCTGATCTGTATTTTTCATTTTTGGAGATGCACATAAACGTCATTTTTGTCACCAATAATGCCGATGATGCAATTTATTAAAGCTGCGATAGTTCTTTTTCATCCGTTTTACTGTTCAACCACTTTGGGGGTATGTTCTATGCGCAGCGCGTCAAACAACGTTGTCCCTCAGGTAGCACCTCATTGCTTGACAAACGCCTATAGATCTAAACGTCGAAGGTGAGGGGCGAACAAGCCAGGGGCGAATCAGCCAGGGGGCAAACAAGCCAGGGGGCGAACAAGCC
>Ga0209367_1005213_pt1 | contig 18021 bp, 11 predicted proteins | sample WorMetLIZISLAND2_FD_187412 | JGI IMG/M metagenome (GOLD analysis project Ga0209367, IMG submission 187412) | Marine gutless worms symbiont microbial communities from Max Planck institute for Marine Microbiology, Germany - Olavius geniculatus... ... | reverse complement strand
GTCTACAAACCATGCCACGACACTGTCACGTATTTAAATCAGGCTTATTCAGTATTATATCAGAGTCCATCTCGAGCCAAAGCTGTTTTTTGTAACACGGACTTAGAACTATAGTGCTTTTAAATAAATTTTATTTAAAGCTTGGTAATTGAAAACATTTCAGTTCTAACCACAGTCTTAGCAATGCAGTGAAGAAGAAATGTGGCTGCATTCGTACATTAACAACGAGATAAATGTAATTAGGTAAATGGCGATCTACTGCTAGTAATTTTCTGCTCTCTAGTGCGAGATCGCCGATCTACCGCTAGCACTGACCTTTATTTATTTTTCCTCACCCGAATGCTAAGGCTAGAGCCCTGATCTCAAGCCTGACCCTAACCCTATCCCTAATTAATTCTAACCTTATCCCTAACTTCAATCCCTAACCCTAATTTGAAACATTCACGCAAAAAACGTGAAAAACAACTAAGAAACATTATTATGAGTCTGCTGAGGTACGTCATGTTGCTCTAGTTGCTTCGTGGTCTCATCCCAGGGTACAAAATGTTAGAACACTTCAGATACTCCAGGCTTAAGTGTTCTGTCCATTGTTCCCAAGTGTTCTGTCAAACCTGTGCCAATACAAGACACGTTCAACTCACAACGTACTAGTCATATTATCGTATTTGTCCAGATATTCGGCCAACGAAAAATGAATTGTTTACAAACACAGCACTGCACTACAACAAGATATTAGGGCTGGGCAAACCGAGCATTTTGTAAGGTATCTAAAGAGTTTGCAGCCCAGTAATTTACCGGTATATTACACCAGTTTATGAAAGCCAAGGGTAAAAAAATGGTCCGAAAAACCCCAAAAAACTTAGGTTTTACGTTTAAAAAATGTTTGAAAAACTTAAAAGTTTAATTGTAGGTTTTTAAAGTTTTTGTTGTTTGTTGTTAAATTTATTACGTATAAAATATTTTATTTAGTACTTTCATCGTAACTTTTAATTATTTTATTAGGTTACTCGGTGATACCCGCATTGAAAAAAATGTCTGCACTAAAACGATGAAACTTAATATGATCTGTTCGGTTTATCGTCGAAAAAATGTGACATGCTTTTAACAGACGTCTGTATTGTAGGCATATTGATAAGCCTACATAATATCGCGCTTCGCGATATTGCGTCATTCTCCCAGTATCGATATCGAAAAAATTGTAATATTGACCCATCCCTAGACTGCAAAGCACTTGATGATGTCAACAACGGATATGACGTCATAGTACGTGTGTAAAATTGTAAATATAAACTAGCTGACTGTTAGTACTTACGGTCTAATTTACCTGTAACAGTTGTTAGCTGTCACGTAATTTAAATGACTGCAGCGAACTTATTCGCAACATGGATTGGGAATATATTAAGCAGCATGGGTATTCGGCGTGGCAGGTGATTCCCCTGTTCTTCGTCTCGTACATTGGCATGGTGTTGCTTTTCGGTGGCTGCGCACAAATTGCGTGGCAGAAATATTACATGCATCCTGAACATGAAATCGGCAATGCTCACGCTGCACATTTTCATTGGTGGACGGAGTCGATGTGGGTGTTAATTTGTGGTGCGTTTGTGCTGACTGTGGCAGTTACATACTGTATTGTGGTGTGCCTTGTTGTCCCCATGATGAAAAGAAAACAACGCACACAACATATACTTGCACCGGAGCCAGAAGCTGCTGTTGCTATGTCAGTTGACGACCAACTAGTGGACAATTGGTTTCAATCTACGTCACAAATTGAAGCCCAGGATTATATGGAGTCTTCACAGCACACAGTGCAGTTAAGGTAGGCCTATGCCTATTGTATTTTTGTCACCACGCGCACTGTTGTTTCGACGGTAATGTGTTGAGTTTTGTAGGCCTACATTGATTTAAACAAGACTTTTTCAAAACCAAGCCCAAGACTTCTTGTACAGCATCAAATATTTCTACCAGTGGATCCAGAAGCTGGAAAGGGGGACATGGCAAGCGCAGTAGTGTGAGCCTTGGGGGTACAAATTGGGGCTTGCTTCTGGATTGTGCCGGGTTTTAAACCCTTAACTGTACGGTACAATTAAGGGTTTAGCACCCGGCACAGTCCAGAGGCAGAGCCCCTGGTCAGAGTGTTAATTAGTGATTTGCAGCACTACCCGTTTTAGGAACGGTACCTGGTTGCAGTTACCTGGGTACCCGGGCTTGGTTTTGACTTTACAGCAAGCAAAGAAACAAGAAAGCCCAGCTGTCATTAGGGAAAACATGCTACAGCCTAGGCCTACACAATTCCTGTAAAAAGTTCTCCCTTTGACCTACCGTTTAGCCACAATACATCCGTTACAGACAATGGATGATAGACGGACAGACATACAGATGACACATCGTGCCATAGACGCCTATAGCATAGCTGTATTGCATCAAAAACGACAGTAAAGTGACACGGATGCATTTAATTACCCAATATTTTTAAACTGTGTGAAATAGGGCCTACATTGCTATTGATCACTAACAGGAAGTCGCATATTGGCTTTCACATGACATGAAAATTGATGACCTTGGATGACCTTGAAATTAATAATGCACTATGGTACGCCAATCATGTGGTATTGTGTCTAAACGGTAAGTTGTAGGAGGTCGGCAATGGTACCAAATGTTGGATAGGGCACTGGGACTTCTTATAGACTGTCAATAGTAACCATGTCTCCATCAGCAGCTTTGGCCACAATTTTCAATGGAGAATTTCAAGCTATAAGTGGCCATATCTCAGAAATGGTGAGAGATAGGGCCAAGGTTGCTATTGATCACTATTAGGAAATCGCACAGGTCTACGCCTTTTCAGATGAGATGAAAATCGACTTTGGATGACCTTGAAGTTCACTGACAACCAGTACAGTTGGCTATCCTAGTGAAATCTGGGCTTCTTGTCTTTACTTCTTTCTTCTGACCAGTGACTCTGGACATGACGTCATTGCTGATTGCATAACATAAAAATGTCCAGCTGCAAAACTGTAGCGCTGATTAAAATAGCTATCTGTTGCACTGAGTTTTTGTGCATTACCAATGATAGACAGTGATTATGTCAGCTCATTTGGTTGTCTTTCAAGTCTTCCTTTATAGCCCTTATAATTTTCTTTAGCTTTTCTTTCATGCTATATAGTAATTCATTGCTTTCACCTCCCATGTGGGTTATGTGTCTGAACCATATAGTTTATTGTGAGGCAAGCTGGAAATTATCCAAAAATGACAAAAACATGAGCACAAAAAAGTTGACAAAAATTATTTATAATGTGTACATTCATTCACATGCAAATTCATACCCACATGCATCTAGTGTACGGTACGTCAGTAGCTTTGTTCTGAATTTGAATTAACTGCTGTTGTTGTCGACTGCATGTTTTGCTGTGCTGTCTCGTGCTGTTGCAGTACTGTACAAGAATGACAGCACCAGTAAAATCATTGTTGCATGGAGACTGGAGAATCAGTACCACACGTCTTGACAGTGAAGCAAGTCTTACCCCGAACGAAGCAAGATACACGCCGACACCTTCTTGTCATATCTGCAACGTGACGTCGTCTATGTTGTTGCAAGTGAAGTCTCACTGAAAATATAAATTGTTGACAATAGGATGCCACTGATGATGTTTTTAATATGGTACGTGCACTACTATGCACAATTGTCTGACATTTTCTACTGCTGTATATCCACTTGGTTCACATGACGGCAAGGCAGGTCCTAACCAAAAATGCAAGAGATCTATTCACCGTGATTGGTAGCAAGCCCAACCACAAGAATGACTTGAAGAGTCACAAATTATGTAGCATATACTCCAGAAGTGTACCCATCATCATTTCATACTGTTTTAGTGAATGTAAAATGGTGAGTTGATCTAGATAGTATAGCAAGAAGGCAAAGAATGTACATCCTCAAGTTACCCGATTCAAACATGTCCTGATGTACATTGTGCAATGTGCATGCGAGTCTGCATGTTTGTGCTTTGGAGCTGTTTCCCTGCATTCAAGTTTTTCACAGTGATGACAGAGTAATCACTAAATGTTGCCTGTTAATTGTAAATGCTTTGCTTCCACGTGTGATGTGCATGCTGCATAGTGTTAAGTTTGACTTACGGTAGATATTTTGATATCAGACTTATAATACTCTTTAATGCATGTACGCCTTGTCACTGAACAGTGATAAGCAAAATATTAGTGAGAGATGATTTAGAAAATAAAGATGAATATAAATTCGAACAATTCCGTGTCACGTAAATCGACAAAATCCAGTTGAACAACGCAGAAGTGCAACCACCATGAGCACCAATTGGACCAGTGACTCTGCCAGTTGGGACACATACATGCTACTAAAAATGCATGGATTTTAGCCTAAATTTGCCAATTTTTATAGGCTTGACGTCAAACCAATGATCATCGCTGCTGATCCATTGTAGGTAACCTCAACTTTTCACTGTCACTTGACTGGTATCACACGGTGCTGATTATTTTCTTTTATTATATAAATTATATTATCTGACATTTTATATGAGCTTTATAATATATAGTGTTGTGTTGTATTGCATAACGTAAGCTTATGTATTGTTGCAAGCCAGCCTTTTGGCTGAAACACGAATAAGCGTTCATTCATTCTGTCATATATATATATAAATGTTGTAACATTTTCCGTCCAGAACATTAGGCAGTCTAAAGGTGAGGGTTACAAAGTCACATACACTTCACAGTCACAATATGTGCCATATTAAAATGATATCAGCTGTATAGGGAATCTATGGGTAAGTCTCATAATGAAGTCCTAGTGTCTGAGAGACAAATGACTGCATTCCACCCACTGATGTGATCCCCTCAACTTTTGGAACCCCCAAGACAATACAACAGTTAACTTGCAGCACTCGCCATACACCCCAGCTGGATAAAACAAGAAATCTGAGCTAATGCTTATGAAACGTGCGACAGCCTACTGCAGTTTCTGTTCGCAGGTAATCTTGCTCTATCTCCATCCATTTCACTGCAATTCACTCTTATGCAGCCGAAATTGCCAAAAAATCACTAAAAACACCTATTTTTGGAACTTCAAGGTCATTGATGTTGGCATTCCTAAGCAGCTCGTCGCCATTGCTTCTTATGATAATGGGCATATCTGTGCCTATCTGGAACCATTTTCACGTTAGACAAGCCAATAGTGGAAAAATAACCACTTTTTAGAGGGGTACCCTTTTTTGACACCCGTGTGGGCCGGCCTCCTTGAGCCTAGAGGGTCCGGACTTAAACTGCTAAAATCTACATTCAATGCTGAAAATTTCATATGCAGGTTGTCTAGGTTTATCTGCAGCCATTTTGGCGCAATTCAGTCTTGAAATGTGTGTCGTAGCCCAAAATCGCAAAAAAATTCACTAAAACCCCCTATTTTGGGGTTCAAGGTCATTCAACGTCATCGACGTTGACATTTCTAAGAAGCTCGTCGCGAGTGCTTGTTATGATTAGCAGCATGTCTGTGCCTATCTGCAACCATTTCCACACTAGACAAGCCAATAAAGGTAAAATAACGTTTTTAAGGGGATGCCCCTCTTTCACGCCATCGGTCCATGGGAACCCCTTCACCCACCGTTATGAAATTTTGTCACAAAATACTAGAGACTCCAGGCTATCATACGGTAAAAACCCGAAGTCTCTATCTCACATAGGCTCAAAACGGTACCGGGTAGTGACAGACGGACGGACAGACATAATTACCATAGCTAATACGTAAAAAGGAACGTGCCTCGTGAATGTGGAGTATGGGCAAAGAAGAAAGGACGGGAAGGGGAGGAGGGGAGATGGAAAATGGTATCCCCCCATCATTTAGAAGGTGGTTGCACCCCTGCGATCAATCTCACTGGATGTTCATATTACACACAGTACTGATGATGAGACTGCCAACTGTCATTATGCCGCATTGGTCGCGGTGACGCGGTGTACACAGGTGCAAACAAGATAAGCCATTACACACGTATAGTCTACAGAGGGCCGGATTGAGGCTTTGAGAGGCCCTAGGCCCAAATATTTTTTGTGGTCCTTTACATATGCAGTACAAATTACAATAAACCACCCGATAAAATTATCTAAGCATTTTATCAAACAGGCAAAATAAAGAAAATTGTTGTGTATTTTATTGTGTGTAACCACTTAAACTTAGCTAGGAAGTCTGCGAGCTCCCCCAGCAGGGTCTGGGGCGGAGCACCAGCTGAAGTTGAATTTGGTGCATTTTAGCCATAAAATATGACAACTAGTGGCAACAATATTCATCATTTTCCTCAAAACCAACTGACTGCATTTAGTGCATCTTAGCGTGGGGCCCCAAATAGTGCAAGGCCCCTAGGCTAGGCCATGGCCTCGGCCTATGCGTTAATCCGGCTCCGAGTCTACATACACCCTGACTAGTCAGAAGCGAGAATATTGCAATACACAACAGTCTTTTATAACGTCCAGATTCATATGAAACACGTGCATTATAGACTAGAATTGACAAAACCTACACCGGTCTTCTTATACAGTGCTAACTTTATACTGCAGTATGTTAGACTAGGGTCTATAGGGATAGTGGAATTATGCAAATGTGTGTGTGCATAATTTTGCAAATAATTGGTGATCTTGCACACACTGCACAGTGCTCAAACTCTGCAGTCTATTGAGTTAAGTGGCACAAAGAGAAATTTTGTGCATGCTTCAATTTTTGTACTGGAACTTGAATGTTCAACTGTAAACAGTTTGCATCCTAATTTAATTGGTGACGTTTATATTAGCTCTTCTGCACAAGCAGCGTTTGAATTGCCATGGGGTTGGGGGTTGAACCCCCAACTGTTTTCTCAACCCCGCTAACACACTGTCAAATTTGTACTGCGAGGGGGTCAGCTATAAACTATACACATAGGATTTACATCATAATTTTGGTCGGGCTCCGACGGTCGAAAAGTTCAACTCCCCAGCTAATTTTTCACAATTCAAACACTGCGCAAGTGCAGAACTATAATTTTCGCTATTAGGAGTAATTTAGCATTTTTCTGTTCTTGAGTATCAGAAAAATAATAAATAATGTCAAAAAAAGGCTGACCCATTTTATCCATACTTTTTTTTTAAAATGTGCACGTAATCCTTAAGTGTTGCACATAATCTGCAGACATTTTGTGTGCATAATTCCACTATCCCTATTCCAGAAGTGCTGGCATAGCAATCAAAATACACCTCAGTGACCATTAAAATGCTGAAACATTTAACAGTAACAGTTAGTTAATGTTAGCTTAACGTGAACACTGTCAAAGGCTTTACATCACACAGTCTATGCAGGACACACCTCTTAAAATAAAGACTGACGGCGGCCATGCTCGGGTCTGCAAACTTGGGACCATCGGTATTTTTAGTATTTTTACTATAACTTTGTCAAACGTTGACCGTTTGTTACAAAATTTTGCACACAAATTGGCACATACAACACAAACAAATTGCACAAATTTGGTTATTGTATGATTTCTATTTCGAGTGTACTTAAACATAATCACTGTCACTACAGTATTACTACACTGTGAGGCATAAAAAACACACCTAAATTTATCGATCATAAAAGACGAATTATTAGATTTTAATAAATTTTGGTACAAATATTCCAGAAACAACTGGCCATCAAATGACCACTTATTTTCCTGCCTCACCGAACTTCTATTTCTGCACTACCTGGGGAAAACAAAAGAAGCAAAATATTACATTTTTATTCAATGCGGTATGATTATTTGATTGAAATAAACACACATTTGTCATATTTTTCCAAATTTCTAGCACTTTTGCTAATAGTTTATCCAACTGTCAAGCTGTGCTACTGCTGACAGTAAATATTTGAAATAATGGCCATTTGTGTAGACACAAGTTGGGAGATGCATTTTCCATTCGTTGATAGCAGTGTTGATAATGTTCGCCTTCAGACTTCAACCAGTCACTTCGAGTTTATTGATGTTCCTAAACAGCATCACATAAACTCGCTGCTGCATAACACTACAAACATTGCCAAATGGACTGATCAGGGCTGTTAGGGATGACATATCTGGAATGATGAAATTTACTGATGCTTTTTCTTTATTTTAACTAATGTTGCATGTGTTCTTTTTCCCCAGGTAATGCAGAAACAGACGTTAGGTGAGCTGGGAATTTGAATGACCATTCGATAACTAACCGTATCAGAAGTATTCATACAAAAAACTAATAAAATATCGTTACTCTTTTCCAAGTTATTATCAATAATGTCACGGATGGTTTTTGGCGTTTTTGTTCATTTTAATACCGACGTCATGTGTTTTGATTTCCCGAGGTAGTGCAGAAGCATGTGTTGCGTGAGCTGGAAACTTGAATAATCGTTTGATGGCCAGTTGTATCAGGAATAGGCCTAGTTGTACCAAAAATTATTAAAATCCGGTAATCTACTTTCCAGTTACGATCGATAAATTTTGGTGTGTTTTTATGCCTCACAGTGTACGTGTCATAATGCTATACGTTCAGCTGACATGCAGTCTATGGTTCACTGCAACTTCTCCCTGCATAGCAATACTCTCTGATACTGTGCTGAAAAACATGATCCTTCAGTAGCACGTTTGCAGTTGTACGGCAGGCCACGATATTGTCGGCTGGCAGGCGTCGCTATGCCACTGAATTTTGCATCGGCGTGATCATATTAAGTGAGTAAAACATAAATTTATATAGCACATCAACGCCAAAAGCCTCTAATGCGCATAGACATCTCTGACTATGACGTACGGTTTAGCCACAGAATAAACACACGAAAAAGTAGAAATCATACAGTAATCAAATTTGCAACATTTGTTCGCGTTGTCTGTGACACTATTTGTACAAAATTTTGCAACAAACGGACCTCGTTTGATAAAGATGTAAAAATACATCATTATGACCATGTTTAAAAATTGCCAGTCCAGCTAGTATTTCAACGCATAAAAATGAGTAGTCCTATGTGGTGTATAGATCTACTTTTACTTACTGACTTTCTTTGCTTGCAACCTTATTTTCATTTTTGCCTGACCATAGCCCTGCATCTCCTGCCTGTTAACATCAATGGTGTTAACTTAATACTAACACGAAGTAATGACAAGAAAAAAGATAATACACTAAAAAATGCTAAAGCTACACTGGCTTGAGGCTTTCGTTGCACTGGTATTTGCAAATCTGAACTCAAAATTGCTGATAATGTTTGCAGTTGTTCAATTTTTCTGCTAGTAGTTACTGTATTATAGTTGAATAATTTAACACATCTATAATAATATGCCTTTACAAGTCAGCAGCCCACCACCATGGTGCATAAAGATAATAGGTTACATTTAACTGTGATAGTGACCCCAACGAAGACACGCAAGTATTAGCATATAAATGATTAACAGTCAGGGCCGGATTAAGACTTTGAGCCTGAGAGGCCCTAGGCCAAAATATTCTGCGGGGCTCCCTCAAACATACGGTACAAATTACAATAAACCATCCATTGCACTGAAGTTCTGTAAGCATTTTATCAAGCAGCCATTTTTGGGCCAAATGTCGACCCTTTGTCATGATTATCGTCCATCCATCTGTCTGTCTGTCACAGATGTACTGTGGCTAAACGCTGCAAGATAGAGTGTAGGTTACTGTAAGTCACTAATAGAAAGTGGCATACGACCTTTTAGATGACACAAAAGTCACTGACCTTGGATGACCTTAAAGGTCAGTGACAACCTGTACAGTCGGCCCACCTTAGCAACAGTTGGGCTGCTTGTATTAAAAAGTTGCATATCTCATTGTAAGTAACCCATTGAATTTAGCTAGTGAGTCTGGGGCAGCGCCATGAGCTACCCCAGCAGAAATCAAATTTGGCGCATTTTTTGCCTTAAAATACGACATCTGGTAGTAACAATTTTGAATATCTTTGATTATTTTTCTGAGAATCAACTGACCACATTTAGTGCATCTTAGCGCGGGGCCCCTAAAAGCGCGGAGCCCTAAGCCATGGCCTCTTTGATCTTTGAATTAATCCGGCCAGTATGTTAACATCTTTAATGTAAAAACTGTCACACGTGTCAATGCCACTACTTTTATATGTGTAAAGCATGCAGCACTTAGCATGCAAAATCACACAACTTACGATGACGATAAAAAATGACAATGCAATATTTCCTCGGTGACAATCAAAAACACTTCAACACCACGTGCATAAGCTACATTCGTATATAACGAACAAGAAAGCACTCTTCCACCAAGGCTAAAAAGTTCTGTCATCCAAATAAATATGAGATGACGATCAAGCTATCTACAACACAAATTTTGTGCATTTTTCAGAGATTTTACACGAATTTCAACAGAATTCAATGATGCGAGAAAAAACAGAACCAAACTGCTGAGAGAGTAGTGGGGTTGTAAGGGAAAGGCAGTGAGTTTTTTTGCAGATTGCACCATTTTGTTTATGATGCTGTACTAGGGCACTAAAATTTCAATATGCATTCGATAAAAAGGCCCTGAATTAAATGTTTCTTGCCCACAGGGCTATGCCTTCAAACAGAGTTGGTAACAATTGAAATTGATCAATCAATCAATCATTAATTTCCATTAAAAGCTAACAGTGGCAACTGCCAAAGAAAATACGTTTCCGTGTTAAGCAAATTTTACCGTTATTGAGCTATAGGCTCTCACAGACACACCGAGGCACAACCATTGGGCGCTTTTTAAAACCCAATCTTTAGACAGACCAAAATGTTGACTTTTTCTGATGAAAAACAGATAATCAAGATAATTTCAGATGCTTGTCATAATGCCATTTTATCCACTTCATAATGTTTTACTAGCATAACTAATCTAAAATTTAACAATTGAAATTTTATTGCTTGTTAAAATTTGTAACAATTAATCGCACAGTTAATCGTTGATTACTGCAGCTCTTCTTTTAAGAATTTCACAAAGTAGTTTGCAACAATGTAACATTTCCAAAAGACAAACAAACCAACGAACTAATGCTAATACGTGACATGCCTTGGCAGACCTAGATGTACGAATAAGAAATAACTTAACACGACAAACAAAATGCACCAAGATTCGCACTAGGCAAGAAAAATACTAAGAGAAAATAAAAAAGTAAATACGTGAAAGTGCTAAATTAAAGCGTCGGCTGTGACTACCACATGGATGGTCGATACAGTACAGCAGAAAAGTATGTCTATTAACTTGAAGTCAGACACATAATTAGTTCAGCCTGTGAAGCTTCATATGGACTCACGCAGCAGTGTTTTTTGCTGGAATGTAACTGACAAATTTGCTGTTCAGAAACCAACATATGTTATGATAGGTTACATTAGGTTGTGTTTTTATGGACAGATGACCATGAATGCATAAAATGACTCACCTTTGCAGAATAGAGTATGTTACACTGGAAAGACACATGGGTATGGCTACAGCATGCATAAATTTCATAATTTCAATTTCAACACATATCTCCGAATACGTCAACCGCCAAATGTTGCACTAAGTTCTTCTAACTGCATTACATCAAAAAATGCAGTTCTGCATCTTCGTAAGAACCTAAAACTCTAGTTAATTGATTCTGAAAATACAGACAGACAGACAGACAGAATTGCGACAGCTAAAACGCGCAGAAAGCAGTAGCTGCTTTCGCACGTAAAAAGTGACATTAGCAGAAGCTAGTGAACTTACAAAGTGAATACATGACATACACAAAAGACTAGACTTAAAATACCAAGAGGGCCTACTAGCGGTACTGCTTATGCTAATCTAACATTTCATCACAAACGTAGTGGCCATAACACTGAACAATATCACAAAGTGACAAAGTTTAAGTGGTTTATATACATAATAAAGCACCGAAACTGTGTCACTTAATAACAAATCGGGCATCTTTCTGTACAATTAAACATACACATAATGATCACTGGAAGTTAAAAACACTCGGAATAACAAAACGTAATTGGCTGATATGCACGTCAAACGGCTCCGCTACGTATTGCTATCGGGTTCTGTTGCGGCCGAACTGTCAAAGTTGTAGGCGTGGTCGATGCTAGCGCGGAGATCAGACAACGTATGGACCATGTGGTCCATGAGTTGGATTGTGTTGGAAAGGACAGCCTTCCATTGCTGCATCTCACTGGCATGCAGTTGCTGCTGCTGGTCTAGTAGAGCTGCCCATTCAGCACTCGTCAAAGGTGCATCCTCGTTTCTACAGTTCAGCAATAATACGTAATAAATACAAAAAAATAATGACGGAAATAGCCACGACAAATGTTGACATAAATGCTTGATGAACAAAGCACGAACGCCAGGTGGCTGCAGACCTTTGGACCAAGTTGATTGGCTTGAGCCGCATATCCACCTGAACCGGCACTAAATTCACTGCTGCTATTTATTGCTGCTCAGCCCAAAAGCTGATATTCATTTTACCATCCTGTGGAGAATGGAAGGCTGGCTGGCTAGTTTCACCCAGAAATCACTCATCGAGGGCCCTGCATAGAGTAACTTCACTGATTGGATACAACGCATCCCTGCTCTGCCACACCAGCAACCAAACAGTGCATCAGCACTGCAGTCTACAGTCAGTACATAGATAAACAACAGCAATGCCTCGGATATCAAATAACAATCTGATTCCATGCCACACTGTAATCCAGCATATGTGCTAACGTTATGGAGATGGGGCAAAAACAGATATTCATCGTATATAGTCGTAAATGGACAAAGAAAATGACGTGAAAATAGACAAGTATCTATCAACTGACATGAGTTTGGCATTTTCTGACAAACCTGGTACCTGCCAGCATACACTGGCTGACTTTGAATGACAAGACCCTAAAACGAGCTTGCTTTCTGCTGCCTATTTTCCTCTCACACTCACACTCACAGTAATTTGTTCCTTTGTTTGAAGTGGCTTAACCCCCAAGAAACCCAAATCCGTCGAGATTTGACACTTACCGAAATTGGAACAAAACACCAGATTTGATAATGGGTGTTGCGCTAAACAGTACAAAATGCACTATCTCAACAACTACAAATGCAAGGATCTACAAACTTAAAAAAAAACAAGAGACAGATCATGTGCCCAAGTGTCTTGCCTGATGATGCGTTTATGATATGGTCGTCCAGCATGGTGCTGTTGTCTGGATAGGAGCTGAATCGTGGTGTGAGCCTCCAATGACCATAGCTTGTACAGGAGCGCAACGTTGAACAGCATCAAGAATAACAATCTGATAACAACCACAACAGCTACATCAACAAATTCATCGGCACTTAATACAATAGTAATACACCTTGACAGTCAACAAACAAACATCTAGGACTAAATGATAAGTCACGAGGAAAATACAACAAGAAGCCCAGCTGTTGTTAGGAAAAGCCAACTGTACCGCCTACGTCCGAAGCCCAACGTCCAACTTGAAAATCATGGAGAGAGAAAGCAATTTCTCAGAGGTGACAGTTCCGTGCATGCTATGTTAACGGAACGTTGTTGCAAAAGCTACAATTAACGCTAATATAACACACGCCATGCGCAGTGACACGCGGTCATCAAGACAGGCGATATAAACAGATAGTCATAAATAACCAACAGGAATATCAGACGCAGGTTTCGCAAGTTTTTCTCACAATAAAAACGCTTTGCTACGGAAGACACACTACAGCCTATACAGTTCCTGTTGGAGTACTGACCTTCAAGGTCATTCAAGGTCAATGATTTTCATGTAAGCTGAAAGGGTGTATGCCATTTCCTACTACTGATTAACAGTAACCCTGGCCCCATATCTCATTTATAGCTTGAAACATTCCATTGAAAATTGCAGCCAAACTGCTGCAGATGGAGACAGTAAGTTGCCAGCACCCTATCCGATGGTACCATCGCCAAACCCCTAAGCCTCACTGTTTAGCCACAATACCACATGATTGGCATACCATAGTGCGTTATGACCCTTCAAGGTCATCCAAGGTCAATGATTCTCATGTAATCTGAAATGGTGTATGCCACTTCCTATTATTGGCCCTATCTCTCACCATTTCCGAGATATGACCATTTTTTTCATTGAACTTCCAACCCTCTCTTCATTCAACTCGAAATTTAAAAATGTTCCCCTTGCAGTAGATCACTGAAACTTTGCAGACCCAAGTTTCACACACATGGCTAATTACTTGCTTTCCCCTACGACCTTAATCTTAGCCACAATACATCTGTTACAGACAGACGGGCAGACAGACAAGACGGACAACAACCATGCCAATAGCTCAACAGTTACTTAAGTACTGTCAGCTAAAAATTCACCTCAGCTGTCATGAAACATGACATATTCCATCTGTTACACAAAGCGTATATTGCCAACAGTACGTGCAAGCAAGCCTATAACCTGAAAACTGCAATACAGCTTAATTCACAATAATAAAACAGGAAAAAAGTCTTACATCATACAAAAGATACGAACTATCACATCAGCTGTGAGCTTCACATGCCATTCATCTACTGCTCTTTCTGATGCACCTGAAACAAATATAGTTCAACAGCATTAGATCATAGTTCACGTAAGGTCATTTCCTTACGCAACAAGTGACGCTCCGTAGCTCTGAGATGGGTTCGCTCATTAGGAGCTATATGCGACCTTTAACCTTCTTTTAACGATACTCTTAAATGCTAAAATTAAGCCATGGCTGTTATTTTACATGCGCATCCAGAAAATAACCAAAAAGTGACAAATATATTATCAGTCAGCATTGATTGCCTGGAAAGACCATCCCCGAAATGACCTACTGTGTCGGGCGGGACGTTAAAGCCTACTCACTCACACAGTACACAATACTTTAGTCTTTACAAAAACTCATAGGTTGAAGCGGTAACTATATAAGTTATACAAATTCATCAATATACAACACTGTAAGCCAAGATAGGGTTTTAACATGGGGACAGACCACCCGCTGTGATCTGACGCTGGCAAGATATACCTACTCTTGTACACTTTAGTTTATAACCCTCTCAATGGTTGACAGCTAGTTTTGTATAGGAGCACACACCTTTAACCGACGCCCGCTTGACTGGCGTGACTTGCTTTGAGGAGGCGCCGTGAGCATGGTCAGTGACTGACGATCGCTTGGAGCTGCCACGGTCGCTAGTGCGGCGTCGACGTAGCACCTTCTTGCGTGACAGACCGGACGACCGTTTACTAACAGACATCTCCATCTGACGCTCGGACTCTTGCCGTAGCAGCTCACCTGCGATAACCAACACTGTACTCGGTTAATGACCACGATATTTTGATTCCAGCCAAGAGTGTGGTTGCAAAAACGTTTTACTTAAAAAGCCCAATGCAGTGCGTTTTATTGAGTTTTTGAGTTTTGTTTTGCATTTGCAAAGCTTGATGAGTTTTGGGGTTTTCATAAGTTTTAACTTACTAAAATGGTTACTGGTGATACAATGCACACATGACAGAAAACTCACTAAGTTCTATAAATCTGCATAGACATTAGAGATATTAAAACAACCGACTATGCTGTTGAGTTAAAAGCTAACGTCAGCAATACAGGATCACAACATACATCTCGAGTAAAAGTCGGCAAAAGCTGACCAAGGACAGTGAAAGTATCGACGATGCCGGCTGAAGCATTTTTCTCGATGAAGCTCTTGACAATTCCCCAGACGTTCTTGCGGTATTTGATCTGGCTGGTAATTCGCAGCCGACACTTGCTGCTCGACACCCGAGCAATGCAGAACCGATTCACGACGTAGAAGTTCTCACCGTACGGAATGCCTCCGTTAACACACTCGGTGTCAATGAGGTAGAACTGGCCCGGCCGACTCTCAGGATACAGTATCTAACACAATGCAATATAATGATAGCATAGACTTTCAGCTGTCGTCGATAACTTAATCATACTTACACAAACTACCAGACAATATTCCAAAATATTCACCAATGAAAATAACTCTTCTAACATCATGTGCCTGCCTGCATGATTCTTGCCAGGTAATGTATGCTTTAAAATACAGAAAAAACGTACAAAATAATGTAGAAATGTAAGAAAGATGACGTTGTCTGGAAAAAAGGTGATGCCACTGCATAATTATAAACATGAATTTGCTGATATTCCTACTACTTTTAACCAGTTTTTTTAACTGGACAGCTTCTCAGAAGTTAAACACGGTTAGGCAATGTCATCCCTTCTACAAAGAGTTGAAGCAGGACTCTTTAAAGACTGGATGAACTTTTGATACAAAAGTATCAAACAATAAAGGCTAAATTAGGATCAATGTTATCAATATATAATAAGCACAACTTAACTATTGCATCATACAACAGTAAATACCAATGTCAAAATCACAGCAAATAGCTCAAAAACAGCGACATATGATACCTTATTATTATGTCTTTACCATCATATAATCAATATAAAAACTGGCATAGAGACCTGTCGTTCTGTTGAAGGTGAACATTTTGGTCCGATTGTGTAGTTGAGAGCCAAAGTGTATGAAATGTTACGCACTTTCACGCCGGAGGAATCGGGTTCATCTGGCCATGGTGACAACATCAGATCTACAAAATTCAACAGAGATTCTAAAAAGAATTTTCACTAAATTACAGTGATTACCAAAGCAAAAAATTAACTCTACACTGCAATATCTTTTGCTGCATTACAGGATGCATAATTAAGTTAGCACGCAGTGAAAATTTCCATAAATTTCAAGCTGCAAATATTAAAACACTTGGATTTTACTTAACTAGCCTATTTTCCAGAATTACTCCAAGTTAGGCCAATTTCTCAAAAAAACAAACTTTAAGGATTGCTGCAGCAGGATTTTACATACTGGAAGCTATTTCAGCAGTCCAATGAAGCACTGAAAAAAGCAGAAAAGCAGCTTTATTTTAGGTGCATGCTTGACTATCTATGTCTTTGGCTATATAAACAGTATTTAAACCTTTATCTAACAATAAACCACATAAAGGCTATGGTGAAATAAATTTATATAACTTATTAATATAAAAAGCTGCCTGCTGTATCAGTTTTATGGTATTTAACTTAATTTGAAGAAATCACTGTTTTGACCCTTTAAAAAAGAAATGCTGCAAAGCACTATTTCATCCATTAACTTCTAAAGGCAGTTCTGTGTGATTTAACCAGCAAACGTCTTCCATGCTGCAGAAAAACTTTTAGAAGTCAACAAACTGAATGACACAAGTTAACCAGACAACAAAAGCAACTTTAAAATTACAAGAAACACGTAAGCAACAAATGATCTGAAAGAAAACAGTGGATAGATATCTTACCCGACATCTTCATAGCAGTTACAAAGTCTCGGAAGAGTGCGGAGTCTGTGAAGTAATGTTCGAAGACCACATCTACGGGAATGTTCAACAGCTCATCGAATGCAGCAATAGAAAAGTGGGCGTGGTCAGAACACAACCGATCAGCTGCAACGTTCATATATTGCAACTACTGATGAACCATCAGCAAAGTGGATAGAATCAATTTTATACAACAGGCATTTTAATACTAAAGTTAGAATTTGGCACGAAAATACACCTAATACTCATTAGCCTCTCTGCACAATATTGAAAGTTTTGAACGCTACACTTTTGGGAGTGTTTATCGAAGAACAGTACTGCAGGCACAGTACTTGTTACAACATGGTACAGATGAGCAGTGTCAAAACTCAAAATTCTTCATGATACTTAACAATCATACATACAGTTTTTGATTCGTTTGTCAGCATACAGCAAGTTGGTGGTGTAGCATAGTGGTTAAAACGTCAGTCTTGGCCGGCGAACTTTCCCTATCCTGCGCTAGACTGGTGGATGTCCGTTTGACCACTTTTTGGGTAAAGCGTCCGCTATCAGTCAACCAACAAGGCCAACTCAGCCTGCCATCCCTCTGGGGTCGGTTAAACGAGAAGTAACCCATTATATGGGTTACGGAAGATGGGGACCTTAGTACAGCTGACTGGGGCTGCCTAGCCGGCCGGTGATGCGCTATACA
>Ga0209367_1005212_pt1 | contig 18021 bp, 15 predicted proteins | sample WorMetLIZISLAND2_FD_187412 | JGI IMG/M metagenome (GOLD analysis project Ga0209367, IMG submission 187412) | Marine gutless worms symbiont microbial communities from Max Planck institute for Marine Microbiology, Germany - Olavius geniculatus... ... | reverse complement strand
CTCGACTTTATGTTAGACTATTCTTGTGAGGCGCTCACATTTCCGGCCAAGTTTCCCTTTGGCGTCGGCACATTCACTGACGAACGCGATGTACCGATCACGGTGAAGAAGTACTTTGTTCAACGTCTTTTAAACCGGGACAAGCGCTTCGCCAGTGATGCGAGTTATCTCTTTTTTGCTCAATACATCTGCGAGATGAAGCAGATAAGAGATAGCATCACCGTCGCCGTGCGAAAGACTGCTGGTCGAATATCGGCAAGTGTCGTCTCGGACGCAGAACAGTTACGGCAGCTGATGAGGAATGACAACGCATATCAGTTCCTACAGAACGTTCGTGGCAGTCCTGCGTACTTTCAGCGCGCCGTATGAGAACTGATTGCGATGGTCGCTCAGCTTGGCTGTCCTCAATTTTTTCTGACTCTGTCGTCTGCAGATATGTCATGGCCCGAGCTTTTCCGGATCATCGGTCAACAGAGTGGTCGCTCGATGACAGATGATGACATTGCGGCACTCAGCTGTGATGAGAAGTCATCGATGCTCCGCAATAACCCCGTCTTGGCGGCTCGACACTTCAACCATCAGTTGAAGGCATTTTTCAAAGATGTCCTTGTTGGTGCGTCCGCACTCGGTCCTGTCAGGCACCACTTCTACAAGATCGAGTTCCAAATGCGTGGCAGTCCACACGCACACTGCTTGCTTTGGACAGCTGATGGTCCGGACATGTCGAAAGCTACGGCGGAGGAAATCGAGCAGTACTTTGGAATTAAAGTTTCCGGCCAGCTACCACTCGCTGAAAATCCACTCCATGCTCTTGTCGACCGTGTTCAGCGTCACACGCACTCGGTTGCGTGTCGCAAGGGCAAGGATCAACATTGTCGGTTCTCCTTTCCCCGTCCACCGTCGGAGAGGACGATACTGGCAAAGTTACCCGACGACGGCTTCGCCATGTGTATCAAGAGATAAACGCAGACATTCTGAAACGTGTCCGGGATGTACTCGTCAACAGCGAGGATTGTAGTTCGATGACCTTGGATGACGTTCTCCGAGAAGCCAACATCACGAGTGAGAATTATCACAACGCATTGGCAATAAGCTTCTCGGGTCGTCATCTGGTGCTACAGCGTCGTCCATGTGACGTGTACATAAATAACTACAATCCAACCTGTTTGGCAGCATGGAAGGCGAACATGGACGTACAGCCAGTGTTGGATGCCTATGCCTGCATCACGTACATCGTGGCGTACGTCACAAAGGATGAACGAGAGATGGGCGAAGTACTACCTTCAGCGAAAAAGGAATATTCGGACAAAGATATCCGGTCTCAAATAAAGAAAATTGGGTTGGTCTTCTTAACACACCGAGATGTCAGTGCACAGAAAGCTGTCTTCCGTCTCCTAGGTCTTACAATGTTGTCCTGCAGCATTAAGTGCGTCTTTGTGCCGACAGATTTGCCGGACAACAGAGTTCGCATTTTGAAGCCCAGCCGATGTCTGGAAATTCTGGATTCGGATTCGGAAGACGTGTACATGACCGGAATAATTCAGCGCTACGTTGCTCGCCCATCTTCACTTGATTTCATATGTCTCGCCGACTTCGCTGTGGAGTACGATGTCTGCTACAACGCCACTGCCAGTCAGAACGCGGACCTTGCAGCTCACGACAATGATGAGGATGATATGAGGATGATGTGCAGCCAGCTGATGAGCCACCAACTGAGAAACAGTATGACAGCATCATCAGTCTGCAGAACGACATGGGCAAGATGCGCCATCGTAAGACACGTGCCATTTTGATGTCCCGTAAGTTCTCGCAGCAGAATGAACCTGAGAGGTTTTATCACTCCGAGTTGATGCTGTTTACTGCATGGCGTGATGAGGAACGTGACCTGCTTGGTAATTTCGAGACCTACAGCTCATCTCATAAATCTCATAAAAAGGAGATTACAACTGCGAAGGGTCGATTTTACAGGCAATCTGAAGCACTGACGGAAGCAATCGGCGAGTTTTTCGAAGCCGGGCCACCGCACAGCGTCTGGGATAAACTAGCTTCCCACCAGCGACAGGAAAATGCTGAGTGCGCAGAAGAGGGGCCCGAAGTAGAGAGACTAGTTGATTGTGCTGACGACTCAGTGCTGCAGACAACGTTTCTCGACCAGACTTTTGCTGATGCACGAACGACAACTACTGCGACGACAGAACGTCTACCTCTGATGACTGACGACGAGTACTACAACCTGACACGGTCACTGAATCGTCGCCAGCAAAAGGTATTCCAGTTCGTGTTGGACTGGTGTCGCAGCAAACGACAGCGTGACACGACACCGCCGTTCTGTGTCTACTGCACGGGTGTCGCGGGCGTCGGAAAAAGTTATCTGATCCACGCAATTCTGCAGATGGTGAACCGGGAACTACGTCAGCCTGGTGACAGTCCAGACGACGCCATCGTCATCCTCACAGCACCGACTGGAACAGCAGCCTATGCGATCCGGGGTCAAACTTTGCACAGCGCCTTCATGATCAGTGCGAAAGGCATTGCTACGTTGTCAGCAGAGAAACTTGCCATGCTTCGCAACAAGTTTCCGAAGTTGATACTTATCATCATTGATGAGGTTAGCATGATAGGCGCCAATCTGCTGAAGTTAGTCCATGAACGCTGTGCAGCAACCCGTGGATTGTCATTGGCATGGCCGTTCGCCGGAATGAGTGTCCTTGCTATCGGTGACTTTCAACAGCTATCACCTGTTGGAGAGTCACCTGTCTACAAACCACCGAGAAGTGGCTACGTCGGTCTCGCGGAACTTTGGATGTCAAACTTTAAGGTCATCAAACTCACGGACATCATGCGACAGCAAGGAGACACTGCTTTCGCAGACTTGCTAAGTCGCCTCCGAGTTGGAAGGCAGACTAGTGATGATATCGACACCTTGAAGTCGCGACAGATTACCATCAAAGCACATGACACGACGTATGACCATCATCCTCACATCTTTGCTCGGAATGATGATGTCAACAGTTACAACGAGCGCCGTCTGATGTCGATACCAGGTCCGCCGGTGACTTTGAACGCCAGGAATCAGTGGCCAGCCTGTTGCAAAGAGCGGTCCGCTGTCGTCAGCGAAAAGAACACAGAGTTGACCCTGAAAGTTGGCGCCAGAGTCATGCTAATGAGAAATGTCGGCACTGACGTTGGTCTGTTCAACGGGGCGCTCGGTGTTGTAACTGGGTTTCTGCCTGACCTGTCGCGTGTGCCTACAGCCGTACTGGTTCTGTTTGACAACCAGAAGCTGCGGAAGGTCTCTGCCGACCGGCATCCGACGATGAATGGGTTATTTCCGGTGGAGCGCGCAAAAGCCAGATTTTCAGTTCACAAAGGTAACTCAGTCGTTGAAGCTAAACGGCTGCAGTTTCCTTAGAAGGTTGCCTTTGTTATGACAATTCACAAGTGCCAGACCCAGACTTTGAATTTCGTCGTTGTCAGTTTGAAAGGGCGTTTCGGTCCAGGACAAGCGTATGTCGCTCTGAGCAAATGCAAGTGCCTGGACAATCTGTTCATCACTGACTTCGACGCGAAGAACATAAAAGTCAACAAGTCTGGCTTGAAAGCTCTGGCAACAATGAAGAACGAACAGCCACTGCCTTTACTACACCAGCCGTGGTTGAATGACAAAGGCAACTCATTGAGACTGGCATTCCTAAACACGCGCTCTTTGCAGAAACATGCCGACGACATCGTAAACAGCATATATTTGAACGTGTGTGACGTAGCTGTCTATGCCGAGACACGTCTGCAGGACGACAACGTGCCGGATCAGTTCAGTCACGGTCGACTCTTTTGTGCCAACGCGCCTAGACAGCACAACTACATCGGTGGACTTGCAATCATCGCGTCTACTGACGTTGTTGCAGAGCAAGTCTTTTGCGTCACACTTGAGCTGTTCCAGTTGCTGGTCGTTCGTGTTTCAGCGAAAGAAGAAGTTGTGAACATCTTGGCAGTTTACCGGTCGCCAGCATTGTCGATAAAGTTACTTCATCAGATTATCGACAAACACCTTTGTCCAGTCATAGCAGACAGTTCAACGCCGAGTCTCGTCATCGGTGACTTCAACGTTGACGCTCGGCAGTCCACCGTGCAAACTGACGTGATCCAGCAGGTGAACAGTGCTACACACACTGGAGGTGCCATCTTGGATCACGTCTACTGGACTGGAGAAACCGACCGCATCGCAACGGAAGTCGTTGGCTGCCACTGGAGTGATCACAACATTGTGGCTGTCCGTATTGGGGATGTTGTAGCGACTGCAGCACAGGACAGTAGTCAAGTCAACCGTCCCCCATCGACCAGCAGATTGTTCACGTCTGCCTCATCTCGTGCTAGGTGTCGTCGGCCAGAGCAGACATCATCAACACCGTCAAAAAGCAGCGCGTCATCGGCTGTACCATCATCATGATCAACGCAGTCCACTGAGTTACAGCAGAGAACTCCAGCACGAATTTCAGCAACGTGTTCGTTTCTCGACGGAGCGCTTGGACAAGACAGTAGTCACATGGAGATCAACTTGCCAATTGAGGAGTTCCTTCAACAACATAAACTTTGTGTTTTCAAAGCACGTGGTGATGGACACTGCCTGCTATACTCCTGGAGCAAGTCGACAGGGCTACCGGTCAACAACATCAAGCAGCAAATCCTTGCTGAGTATGATGTCAACTCGGCAATGTATCAAGATGCTGGTGTTGACCGTCGGGAATTGGAACGCTTCGTCGCGGACCGGAACCACATGCTGAATTCCGTCGATGCTGTACTGAACGTTCTCTGCAACGCCTATCGAGTTACAGCATTCGTCGTCGGTGAGAAGTACGAATACCGGCAGGACGGACCCGTTCCTGTAGGTAACGTCATGGAAGTTCGACGAATCCGCTGTAACCAAGGCCAGTCAAGTGGACGAGTACTGCTGCGGAAGACTGCAGAGCACTACGACAGCCTCGGCTGAAGACTTCATGGCGACATCGCTTCCAAGCATTGTGGTAAGTCTGAGTGAGCTGATGTGTATACATTACATTTGTATAGCAGCAATGTTGATAGTTTCTACGGTATGTTTATTATTTTGAATGAAAAGTAGTCATTAATGTTGTTGATGTCTTAAGCGTTACATTATTGATGATATTGTTATAAATAATTGCAATCAGTATTGAAATACACACTTAAGTTTATATAACTTAGTTTTATTTTACTATATATCTGTATGCTTAATACTGATAGAATTGTGGACATTTTTCAGTAAAAACTAATGACGGTTTATTTATGTATTGTTTTTGATATTGCTAAAACTTTGTGTACATTGTGTTGTCGTTCTGTAGGAAGTGATCGAAGTCATTCACCGCTGTCAGCCAGCCTTCCGACTGCCACCCGTTCTTTTCATCTGCCACCACCGTTGAACTTCGTTGAGTTTCGGGAGAGCGCTACGACAACCTCGGCTGAAGACTTCATGTTGATATCAATTCCAAGCATGGTGGTAAGTTTGAGTGAGTTGATATGTATACATTACATTTGTATAGCAGCAATTTTGATACAGTTTGTACAGTATATTTATTATTTTGAATGAAAAATAGTCATTAATGTTGTTGATGCCTTAAGTGTTACATTACTGGTAATATTGTTATAAATAATAGCAATTAGTATTGAAGTACACAGTTAATGCATTACGCTTATTACCGTATGTCGTCTGCTTTCTGATAAGTTTGTATAACTTAATTTGACTTCACTATATATTTGTATGCTTAATACTGATAGAATTGTTGACAGTTTTCAGTAAAAACTAATGATGGTTTATTTACGTATTCTTTTTGATATCGCTACAACTTTATGTACATTGTGTTGTCGTTCTGTAGGAAGTGATCGAAGTCATTCACCGCTGTTGGGGTTATGGTTTGGGGTTAGGATTAGGGTTAGGGTTAAGGTTAGGGTTAGGGCTAGGGTAAGGAATACGTGCCATGCCCCTAGGACGTGCTTTAGCCCCCAAAAATGATTGACAGGTGGGATTACACCAGAAAACACTATATTATCCTACTAACAATGACTCTAACCTAAAAGCAAACATGACTTGTCTTTTTTCTGTACCACAAGTGAAGTTATTAAACCTACGCAAATACATATTTGGTAAGAGCTTGAACTCTGTCAAAATTGCATCACGCATCTTGTTATAGTCCTTAGCCAGATTAGCACTTAACCTAGTGACTAGGCTTCTTGCTTTCTCATTTAAATGTGACATAACTAATGCAGCTTTGAGTTTACGTAACACTTTTAAAGAGAGAATTTATTTCTACCGGGTTATTGCTTATACGCGTTACCGAATTACGAAGAACATTATCAAATAACTTCATCTTGCTAACCGCCGTCTCATGGCAATCTACATCTTTCTGTTTTATTGCCAACTTTGCATCTTTCAAGTGTCTTCGTAAAAAAATATTTTTGTCCATTTTCTCTTTTTCTATCTGTAGTTCAAATTCTCTAAGCCGGAATGCCTCAGCATCCCTGGCTGCCGCCGTTTTAAGCTTTTTCGTTTTTAACTTTTGATTTTCTTTATGACGTTTCAATTTTTTGGAGTTTTAGTTCAGCTTTCTGTTTTGTTTGCTCACGTTTTAGTTTTTCCTCCAATTGAGCTTAGCATCTGGCTTTGTTTGCTTAAATACTTTGTTTTCCGTTTTTTTCGCTTCTTTAAATGTGATACGCAGCTTTTCCACCATGGAGTCATAAGTTGGCTTAACGAAAACCAAAGCGGCCTCCGCTAGAGTTTGTGCTCTATGCTCTGCATTATGCAGCCAAATGGTCTGCACAAAACAAAGTTTTTACCACTGCCTCTAATTTGCCAACATTTAATAGCTTTTGACGACGCTTATCGTCCGAGCATTTTTTCAACTTTTTTTGCTCGATTACCGGTAATTTCTTTACATTTATTGGCAAAATTCTAAGCACCGGATACCCAATAAACCAAAGCCAAAAATACGACTTAATGAAAAAATGTAATTACCGAAAAAAGAATCAAAAATATGACTCGGTGGAATAAAGTGATACTTTACCAAAAAGCGAAAGCCTAACATATGGCTCAATAAAATGCAGTTGTGATGATTACGTACAGTTAAACACACTGCTTAACTAACTACAGTCTGAACCGTAAGTAAGAATTATTTGATTATCCAAAGTTACTTTTACGCGAGGACCGATACAAGAAAATGTCCACAAAAAGAGCTGTGTAAAAGCATACACATTGACCTGTAGAGTTAGTGGTTTAGCTAAGTAATTGAGTCATTTGTGTGAAAATATGAAAAGTACGAGATAAATTCACGAACGACGCAAATCTTAAAAAATGCTTTTCTATATTTTATGTCAGCTCACTCCATTGTTATTTGCCTATATAGTGGAGGGGCCAATGTAACGAATTGGGGGTCCCGTGGAATTTGCATGTTAATTTTTAACCATGATTATATCTGTGTTCTTACCATTGCTAGGAAATAGAAAAATGATGTCGCCATTTTTTCTGTTAAACTTTAGTGACCTTGACTTGGCGTTGAAGTTGGATGGTCATCTTTGGTAAAAATCTCACATTACAGTAACCTCTATCTAATGATCTGCTGATATCTTAGTAACAGTGCAATATAGCAACATAATGTCAATGGCCCACTTATATGCGACTCCAATGGTCACGTGACGGATGACGTCACGTGACCCTAAAGGTCAAGGCCGTGACCTTGAAAACTTTAAAAGGCAATATCTCCGTAACGGTCGCAGATAGCGACATGTTGTCAATGGACCAGTCACAGAAAACCACCCAGTGCGATTCCGACGGTCACATGGCTGATGACGTCACGTGACCACGCATCTCAGCATAACACTCAGTCACTCTCTGGGAGTCACTCTCTGGGAGCTTCATTTAGCATCGCTTGATGCACTGTGCAAATATTTCTTTGCTCACGGTAAACAGAAGTATGCCAGGCTAGTTCCACTCTATTTTGCAGAAATGAGGGAAATTCAAATTACAGATTTATCTATACATCAGGAGTTTATTGCTGTCAACTTTACGGTTAACAAGAACCAAATCCACTTCTGTGCCATTAGGGTAGATCACGCTCTGGAGCATATCAACCGCACCATGAAAGTCACTGGAGGACTCGTCAGCATTACACAGAATGCCAGTGCTCGGGAGCGATTCTTCCTGACAGCTCTGGAGCTGAGTAGGCTTGCTGAAGAAGCAAATGTGATGGCTGGCTCTCTAAGAGCTTCAGAGAACAAACACCATGACCTGTCGCTGGCTGTCTGGACAAAGCAAGAAAAGAACGTTACTCGACTAAAGAATGTGCTTAGATCCTCCATGAATCCTATGACGTATAAGAGTGAAGACTTAAGCATCATCATCACAAAGGTTGTGATGACAGCCCAAATACAGAAAGATGTGTGCAGTCGTGATGACATTGGACAGCAGGAGTATGCCAGATTTGTTCAGGAGCGCATCAACACAAATGAGGTCAGTGTCTCGGCCAGAATGAAGAAAGTTCAACTAAAGATGTGGAAAAGTGCGAGGAAGTCTGTGAAACACAAACTAGATGACCAGGTTGTGGAACTGAAGGACGACAGGTCTTTGTTTGCCCGCATGTTGATTGTTGCGCGTTTACGGCCTGAAATCAACCTGCAGGAGTGTATTGGCCAGCACGATTTTACCTCCCTTCCACGAGCCTTGTTCACAGTAAGTGGGGAACTTCTACCATGCACAGACAAGAGCTCGCTGATGGCTATACTTGAGGAGTTACCCAACAAAATTGGTGATGATATGCAGCCAGATGATACCACAAATGAAGAAACTTTATTGCCACCAAAGAAGGTGACTGTCATTGACGGAATGGCAGTTGTCCAGGCAATGGGTAAGCCATCATGGATCAAGACATGTACCCAGTGGGCTGACCACTTCACAGCTATACTGGACAGCAAGTGCAGTGACTATGATGAGGTTCATCTAGTGTTTGACCGCTATGATCTCCGCACTTCACTGAAGGAGTCCACGCGCGAAAGACGTCAGGGTGGCAAGCCAGTTATTACGTACCATGTTGCAGACAACACATCAGTTGGAAAGGTGTCAGCAAAGCAGTTCTTGTCCAGTACGACAACCAAAGATGAACTCACTGTCTATCTTGCAAAGAAAGTTCTCCACAATTTCCAGGGTAAATCCACGGTCTTCATAGTGACTGCACTACAGGATGTCCCTCAAACAACATAGATGTTCAACATCTTTATAGCTCACAAGAAGAAGCTGACACAAGGTTATACTGCACAGTCTGGATGCTGCTGGAAGAGGGGCAACAGAGTTTTACATTCAGTCACCTGACACTGACGTATTTGTCCTTGCAATCCACCGCTACCATCAACTATGCAAGGATGCATACCTGATCACCGGTGTGGGGAACAAGAAGCGTCTAGTCCCACTAAGACCAGTAGCACATGCACTGGGCGCAGCAAAGGCTGAAGCCTTACCAGGGTTTCATGCTTTTTCTGGAGCCGACACAACAGGCCGTTTTGCTGCCAAAGGGAGGCTGTCCTGTTTGCAAGCACTAAGCAGATGTCCTGCAGTAGTGGTATCTGCATTTGTTGCTCTGGGAACTTCTGAAGAGCTGAAACCTGACACTGAAAGTTCCATTGAGACATTTGTTTGTCAGCTCTATGAACCTGGCACCACTGCGGTAGATGTTGCTGAACTTAGACAAAAGCTTTTTACCAAGAAACAGCTAAAAGCTCAAAAACTACTACCAACACGAGGAGCTTTACACGAAGCCATTGCACAAGCACATTACCAGGATCTAGTGTGGTATCATGATGATATACCTTACCCACAGATACCACCAGCAACAGAGTGTGGGTGGAAGGAAGAGGGAGATCGATTAGTACCAGTCCCAACAAGAGATTCTCTAGCTTCAGCTTCTATTACACATCTGATAAAATGTGGATGCAAGAAGACCAGCTGCACGTTTCACTGTTCCTGCAGGTCTCAGCGTCTCAACTGTTCTGAGATGTGTATGTGTGGTGCTGATGAAAAAATGTGTAGTAACATAAGTCAGGAACTCTTGGGGATTGATGACGACGATGACGATGATGATGACCCTGACATCAAACTGTGAGACATTGATTGTAACATTTCTTGTTCCTAACCAGGAAAGATGATAGTTAAAAGATGTTGAACAAAGAATTTTGAGGTAACAATAACGTTTAAGCCAAAACACATTGCTATTAGAACACTTTCAAGCTGTTTTTGGCACTTTTGATAGTAACAAGCAAAACCAAATGTATAGTTTGTTAAATACCTGTTTATAGTTCATTACCTTGTAAAAATTTAGAACCAATATCACATGCGTAAGCTGTGTATAACATGGTTTACATAATATTTTGTGTAGCGTAGTGCAGCTGTTTATCTCAATTTTGACCGTAACTTAAATTTAAGACAAAAGTGTCAGAAAACGGTTTTTAAAAATGGCGACATGTTTTTTCTGCAACTATAATCTATCCCCAAGACAGTCCAGCCAGTTGCCAAAAATTAACATTTAGTTTCAACGCGAAGACATTGGCCCTTTACACATCCACACAGGAGCGCGCACGCTTTCACTGCAAAACTTTCAAACTTAAGCAGGGTATCCGTACATGCGTTGCTTATACTGTAACACTAAACTTTTTCTCGAGACTACAGCTCACCTTACGCGTACGCGTACGCAATAACGCAAATTACACTTGACTCACAACGTAGAGGATTTCATAGCCAGCCAGGCATTTGTAGAACCGTCCAAGATGGCGAAACCACGCCGCTGTATAACAGCCATCATGAAAAAATTGATACCATATCCTGCTCGCAGCGCCAGATCTGTCACGAAGAGCGAATGACAACGATTTTCAAGACTTTAGTGTATACACGCTCATAATTATATGAAACTTTGCCACCTGACGTGCTCCAAATTAGGCATGACAATTTGTGTACAATGTTTTGGAGGAGCGCTTGCCAAAATCTTAAGAGAGCAAAAACGTCCAAAATTCGGCGCGAATTTGGATTACTTTAAACTTTAATCGCGAATAACTCTAAAACGAATGGAGGAAACGACACTTCTAACTGCAATATTTCCAACGTTTGACACACTGGCTAAGGCGCGCAGTTTGCCCACCATACATCAACGTATTCGGAATGCTATTTTAACTCCTAATAGGTGCGGCCTTTAGATTTGATTTAAGCACGAATATCTATAGAACGAATTGAGATATTAAAAATGGAAAAACAGCACAACCCTTGCCACGTCACACAAAGACGGCACATTTTGGTCCACTAACAAAAAATATACAGAATGCTTATTTTCGCCGTAAAAACCGTCATGACTCATTATAAGGATAGGCTTACCAAGGTGTATTTTAGCTGGACGCAGTAAAAGCACACGCAGTAAGGACCGTGTAAATGCCCCCTGCTACGCGGTAGTCGGTAGGTAATAATAGTTGTAGACGGTCGCGTAAGACATGCCAGCAAGAAGGATGTTAGAGTAAGTTAAACAAGTAATCAAATTAGCTACTTAAATTAGCTAATTAGCTTACTTAATTTATTATTGAAAGCTAGGGTTAAAAGAGGCAGCCAACAGAACGTTTACTTTAGCCCTAAATGCCGTACTATAATGCAGTTTACGGTTAAGGTTACCAAAACGTAGTACAGACGAGCACATATAAAAAATACCAAAAAGTACCACCTAGTTAAAAATGTGCAAGGCATCTGTCGAACTCGTCAACGGACCCCCTGTTGTGAAACCATACCGGCCTTGTACTGCTACTTACGGGTGCATGTGAAACCACCTAAAATTAACATAAGGCGTGATGTGTAGACCAACGCAATTGCGTTCGTACAACGTGACGTTATTGTTGGTGGAATTAAAACCACCTAAATTTTCCCCCAATTATACCTTAGGTGCCCGGCAGCCTCGCTTTTGGCTCTGGTCCATAATTTTGTTCCTTTTTGTGTTTTTAATTGTTATTAGATGTAAATACCGCTGACGGCTTGCAACATTGTAGCGGTCCGAAAAACACGATATTCAATCAGCGCGTCTAAAAGCAATGCATCAGAAATGCTCAGATGTAAACGATTCATGGACAGAGCCTCACTGGAAAGCAATGGCCGTTAGCTACCAAAAGCGGGTCGTCATGTGCCTCGTCGGTAAAGCAGCCGGCACTACGTGGCGGCGCATTTTGCTGCAACTGACTGGTAGACGCGAAGCGTTGGCACTAGCCAAGGCCAACCGGCATGTGTTGCATGGTCGCGCCGGTGCATATTACGGCAGTTTTCATCAAATGAGTGGGTTGAGACGAGACCATTATCTGATGGGCCACTACTACAAGGTGATGTTTGTCCGCGAGCCGTTAGAAAGACTAATTTCAGGCTACAGAGATAAAATGTTTCGTGCTGTGGGCTACGGGCCATTGCGATACGCGATCAAGCACAGGTTTCGGTCAAATGTATCAAGCAGGTTCGCGAAAAGAGTTTTTTACGCTTTACAAATTAAACGTTAATCGTTGATTGTTGGTAAATCTAATAGACTAAGTGTAAATGTGCTGCCTAATAATATGACCGTTTTATGACACTGGTGCTAGTCATAGATGAAAAAAAAACATTTGTTATGTTTCTATAAAAAAATATTTTAAAAACATGTTTCTAAAATGTTTTAAAATTTTTTTTAATATTTTAAAAATAAATTTGTTATGTTTTTACTTCTCGCGCGCTACGTTACTAATAAGATCAGTGAATATTGAGGACCGACCGACCGACCGACCGACCGACAGACGACCGACCAACGAACGACCTCTGTTCCTGGAAGAGCCTTCCTGGTCAAACTTTAAACGGCGATATCTCCATAACGGTGCTAGATAGACGCATGATCACTATGGACAAGACCATGCGTCTTGTCTACCTAGCACCGTTATGAAGGTATGGCGTTTCAAAGATAATGGGGTCACGAGCTTGGCCTTTTGGGGTCACGTGACGTGATAACGTCAGTTGCACGGTTGATGCTGTTCGCGAGGTGATGCTGTCGGCACCGCTGTTTGCAGTGTGAAAAGAAAGGAACTAAAAAGCAGTTAAAGGAATACAGGAGAAAATAATGCGCGCGAGGAGTACATTAGATTAGTCACAATCTAAAACATTTCTTGTTTATTTTTCTAAATGTTTTTTGTGCTTTTTAATGTCATGTTTTTTGTTCTTGTTAAATCGTTAAAATAAATTACTACAGATGTGTTTAAAACTGTTAACGTGACTAGTATACTTAGTATTTGTTTTGACATTTGATTGTTTAGTTTTAAATTGAGTATGTACCGTAATCACAGTTACATAAAATTTTTAAAAAATTCCCAAAGTAAAAAGTAGCGATTGGAAACATCTGCAGCTTAATGTTTTTTATTATGTTTTTATAGTTTTTTTTTTATAAAAGTATAAAAACATGTTCTTTACAACATATTCTTTAATGTTTTAGTTGCAAAACACTGTTTTTTAACAACCATGGCGCTAGTCACTGCATGGTGCAGTCAACGTTAAACTGTGCATAAAATGAAGTTGTTGTACGGTCTTTTATTGTTTTATTAACATATTGCTACACCTTAACGCAAAATACCTGCACGCGGTTAGCCCAAATCACTTCATGTGACGTTCACAAATACGTCATAATCACCAGACAGTCAAAATCACTCACATGGTACTTTACGGAAACTATGGAGTCATTTTACTGATAGTTCCCGCCTGCCTACACCTCAAGACGTCTACGCTACGCCCACTGATATTTTTAAATAACAATCTGAACCACTGTACTGACAGCTCTAAATTACAGTTTTCGTTAATTAGTCCTCCCGGAAGCGATAGCTTGCGGAGCGGACTTAAGTTTTGCTGTGGTTTATTTCTATTTCCTCCTCGCGTAATCTCCGAGCTCCGTGGGCCGATCGCCGCGAACTTTTGCAAGGTGCTCCTAAGTATGTTCGATTTTATATTCCCGGTCCGAAATTATAGAGCAGCCTCCCCAAAAAATTTTAGAAGCCAAAAACGTGCAAAATTTGGCCCGATTTTGGTCGAATTCAAAGTTCGGCGGCGAATATCTCTGGAAGGGATAAAGTTATTCAAAATCGGTGAGCTACTCCTTCGACAGCGATTCCGTCCTGCGTTAGGCGAAACAAGTCCGGTGAAGTTTGGTCCAGTAACCTTGGAGATCTAGATGTGAGTTTGTAGCCACCCAAAGCGCATTATTCGGAAGACCATATTTCGCCCCTAGGGGGTGCTGCGCCCCCAAATTTTTACACGCGCTAGAAAATCACCAAGTCTTACTAGGGGACCCCCATAGGGGACGGGGGCCGCCTTACAATTTTTTTTAAAGAGGAGTCAAAAATTGTTTTAAAATGTAGCGTTTTAGCCGCAAGAACTTTGGAGCCAAAGGGAGTAGCTTCATGAGACTTTGCCACGTGACGTGCTGCTAGATGGGAGTGATAACGCGGATACAACTTTTAAGAAGCACCGGCCCCTTAAAATTTGGGAGTGCAAAAAACGTGCAAAAATTAGTACTTTTTACGACAACTTTCGAGTTTGACCGCAAATATCTCTGAACTGGATAAAGATATCGACAAGCGGTTAATGGCGTTATCAAACACAGTTAATTCCGCGTTGAACACAAAAAATAGTGTGAACTTTCGTCCACTAACACCAGAGATTACACGGCTAATGTTTACCCACCCAAATCAAATTATTTGGAAGGCTATATTTCGGCCCCTAGGGGTGCTGCGTTTCCAAATTTTTACAGGCGCTAAAGAATGACCAAGTCTTACTAGCGCACCCCTCATCGGGGACGTTTTTTACAATTTTTTTCAAAGGCTGATAAAAAATTGCCTTAAAATGTAACGTATTAGCCGCGAGAACTTTGGAGAAAGGGGGAAAAGTTTTATTGAACTTTGCCACGTGACGTGCTGCTAGATGGGGGTGATAACGCGGGTGCAACTTTTGGGGTCACCGCCCCATTAAAATTTGGGAGGGCAAAAATTCCAAAATTTAGTGCGTTTCACGACAACTTTCGAGTTTGACTGCAAATATCTCTAGAGTGTATAAAGCTATCGACAAGCGGTAAAAGCGTTATTAATTAAAATTAATACTGCGTTGATAAAAAACCTTAGGTAAACTTTGGTCCACTAACACCAGAGATTACGCGGCAAATGATTATTCACCATAAGTCAATAGTGCGCGTTTTGCGTATGCTAATGCACTTGTGTGCGGGCCACGTGAATTTGCTACCGCGGAAATTTTACCCCTCTAAATTTTTCCCCAATCAGACATAGGTCGTCGGGCGGACTCCATAAATTTCTAGGTTGTTTATGTTTTTGTTTAACGCGAAATCTCCGAAATACGTCATCCGATCGGCGCGAAATTTTGCACGTCGGTGAAAACCTGGTTGAATTTTACAATGCCGGTCCAAAATTTTTGGGGTCACACCCCAGAAAAAATTTAGGAGTAAAAACGTGCAAAATTTGGTCCGATTTTAAACGATTTCGAGGTTCGGCGGCGAATATCTCCGAAAAAGATGAAGATATTCAAAATCGGTGAGTTACTCGTTCGACAGCGATTCCTCCCGCGTTAGGCGAAACAAGTCCGATGAAGTTCGGTCCAGAAACCTTGGAGATCTAGATGTGAGTTTGTACCCATTCAAAGCGCATTTTTCGAAAAACCATATTTCAGCCCCTAGGGGGTGCGGTGAACCCAAATTTTTACACGTGCTAGAAAATGACTAATTCTTACTAGCCCACCCCGCGCACCGGGGATGGGGGCTGCAAGACCCCAAACATTTGTGGACCAAAGTTCAAAAACGGCGGAGATATGGCAATGGGAGCGAAAAAAACGGAAACCCACATTTTCTGGAAAATGATAAACTTTTGTCCGCATATTTTGACATTTTTGAACAGCTCTCGGGCAGAGCTACAAGACGCCTGAAATTTATGGGTTAAAGTTCATAATACGTCGGAGATATCGCGATGGAGGCGGAAAACAAAAAAAAACTACTTTCTCGAAACTAATGAACTTTGGTCCACATATTTTCACACTTGTGGAAAGCACTCGGTCAGTGCTACAAGACGCCAATCACTTGTGGATTAAAGTTCAAAAACGGCGAAGATATTGCGAGAAGGGGGCAAAAAAACAGAAAACCCCGACTTTTGCAAGAACTGAAATTGTTCGCTCAAAAATACGTTTAACCTTGAAGAACAACGCACATTTTTTTGGAAACTGATGAACTTTTGTCCACGTATTCTGACATTTTTGAAAAGCACTCGGGCAGCGCTACGTAACGCCAAAAATTTGTGGGCGAATGTTTAAAAACGGCGGAGATATGGCGATGGGAGCAAAAAAACGAAAACCCTCCACTTTCTGGAAACTAATGAACTTTGGTCCACATATTTTGACACTTTTGGAAAGCACTCGTGCAGAGCTGCAAGACGCCATAAATTTTTGGACCAAAGTTTAAAAACAATTGAAATATGGTGATTCAAACAAAAAACCCGTAAAACCTTTACTTGCTCAACGGCGGCCACGCCACCACCGTCGAAACCTAATCGGCGTAGTGGTTCGCCAGCGCGTCGATCGACTAACTTCAATGACGACGATGGCTTTCGGCCGTGTGGACTATCGGTTGATCTGTCTCTGAGCCGTTTCAATGGAGGACCGCCGCAAAATGACAATGACTATCAGCCTCCGCCTTCGTTTCCAGGCATGGAAGAACGCTGGTTATCGTTTTTGACGCAATGACGATACGCGTTTCCATCCACAGCCACAATAATAGATTAACCCCGGACCACGGGACGAAAAACTATCGTCCATACTTTCGCGCTTTAACGGTCGTGGCACCTGGCAACCACTTCGTAGGTCCTGGCCGTAGTTTTATTGGCCGTGGTACAGGCTTTGACCGTGGTCGCGGCCGAGGTTATGGTGGTCTTGGTCCTGGAATGAATAAACAGCGGGAGGAGCAGAGACAAGATGAGTGTCAAGAGGAAGCTACCGCTGGTCCTGGCCCTAGCTCGAGGGGAGGCCCAGGCCGTGGTAGAGGCCGATGTAATGGTTGTTGAGTTTGCCATAAGCGTGGTTGCCATAGTGCCTTCCGTCATAAAAACAAAAAGCAGAAATGCGTCGTTTTGACCAGCAATCGTCGTCGGTGCCAACAGCCACTCAGTATCAGAAAAACGGTCCCCGGATTCTGCCAACGGGTGACCGAGCTCCGCAAAACCCCGACCGCCCGCATTCCCGTTAAGTCCGTCGTTGCAGTCTTATCAACCGCCGACTGCCGGAACGATTAGGAGTGGGACCTCAGACGATGCAAGGATTGCCATCGATAAAACTTACGACCCGGACAATACCGGCGCGACCAGACTTAAACTTTCATGTTCCTCTGTCCCTGTCAATAGCTTTGTGTTGCCACCTGCTGTACAGTAAAAAGCTGCACGGTAATGGGTACAGCGGTAATCCCGCGGTAATGGGGACAGCCAATAATATTTTACCGCGGTAGTAACGGTAATGGCGACAGATATAACGGTAATACTGCGGTATCGGGGATTAACGCCGCGGTATTACCGCGGAAACGGGAAGAAATGCGCAGAAAATAGAGTATTCAAAATACGGTTAATTGCTGTTGACGCCAGTTAGAGGTTTAATCGACGTCAGCAATCTGTTTCACCTGCAATGTGCTTTCTCGCCTTGTCCACTGCGCCTGTGTGGCCTCCTGTAGCAAGAGCAAGTTTTATAAGGTATCCTAGAAATGACGGGATCGCTGAAAACGCGAGACTGGAAAACGCGGAACTGGAAAACCCGGCACCAAATCACAGGGGTGGAAAACGCGGGACCGGAAAACGGGGGAACCTCAAAGTTATGGAAAGCCGTCGCTGTAGAAAATGTGCAACATAGTTAGGCCTACTGAAAAGTTCTGACGAGTCGTCTCACATCAAAGCACATCAGAG
>Ga0209367_1005210_pt1 | contig 18024 bp, 13 predicted proteins | sample WorMetLIZISLAND2_FD_187412 | JGI IMG/M metagenome (GOLD analysis project Ga0209367, IMG submission 187412) | Marine gutless worms symbiont microbial communities from Max Planck institute for Marine Microbiology, Germany - Olavius geniculatus... ... | reverse complement strand
CTACTCTCGTTTTTGTGTATTTAGCTTAGGAAGGCTACTGTAAGTGCTCTATGAGCCTGGTATGTCTTGCCGACAGTATGTTTGTTTCAACCTTGTGCACTGTGTCATGTTTTGCTGGCAAATAAATGATGATGATAGATATATAGTCTATGTAGTAGATGCAAATTAGAGCATTTTGGGCCAAAATACGACGTAATGCCAATAGCCTATCTGACTGTATCAAAAATTTTTTATTAAAAAATGTAACTGTTAATTATATCAGCTGTGTTAATGAAAAGACAATCAGGATTTGTGACTAGATACATGGGCTCCTGATGGGCAGGGGGCTGGGAGCAAGCCCCACACACTCTCCCCTAATTTCAGCATTGCAGTACAGTCCAAAATTTACAGTTTCCCAGCTGGTTGTTCACGTCTATGACTTCGTATGCTAAGACCACTCTGCACACAGTAGGCCCCTAATGACCTGACTTCCAGTGACTATGATGTGTTTTGAAATCTGAAATCTGATCATGGTGGCGTCCGTTATCCACGACGATAAATGACTCAAATCTCTTTCATAGACGCTGAAAATCGTTTTTATTCAATGCTCTCTGACGTCATAAATTACAATGACGTCGTATACACAGTAAACTTGTATCAGTCAGTAACGAATGCACGTTTTACTGATGTATACATTATTTTTGTCTAATAGATCGAGGCCGGAAACTTTTTGGATGGCCCTCGTAAGTTAGTGTAAAATCAGGAAAATTATTAAAATTGTTGCCACCAGATGTAATTTTTATATAAGCTATGACTACTGTTTTAGTATTTTTTTAAATGTTGCCACCGTAGGCTAAACGCTGTCACTCTGTGACTGAAGAAAGTGAAGACAACACAAAACGCTGAACAAATCCAGTGAACAAAATAAATTCATTTTTGACAACGCTGACAAATGACAATAGACCTACAGTGCACTGCTAACCGAGCATAACGTACGTCTCATCTGTGCGACATCATCGTCAGTCATCACATTCGTTTATTAAAAGTTGGACAATAATGCAAACTCAAAAAGAAACGAACAAAACAAAAAAAACATCAACAGGATACAACAATGAACGAACAAACACCGTTTAGAAAAACAAACAAAACAGTTAGATAACGAGCAAAACACGACATTAACAGAGATTCGAAAAGTTCGAAGCAGACGATTATTCCGAATCCACAACAGAAGAAGTCCGACCGGTTCTGTCAGACATCAGATCAATAAAACATGCAGCAATTACATGCAGTGGTTTATATGCAAAATAAAACATCGTAAAACATTCGCTAATCATAGGCCTACTTCATAAACGTTCTGTGCTTTACATGTAACCACAGCTGACTAAGACAAGAAAAATTCGTGTATGCTGTATAAATGATACGTTAGGCCTATCGACGCACACATTAACAGACGGAGAGAGCGACAACTCAAAAGCATAACGTACGTCTCATTGTAAGCGTGGACGGCAACGATTCTCAGCTACGACCTAATTTTACTTACAGACGAAAACCCTCAGACAGGGGCTATTTTCACCTCATAACGAGTTGCAATCTGCGGCGTCGTGAATTAAAAAAGTGCAGAGGGTACAAATTGCTGTAGTTTTCCGTCATAAGAAGTTATAAGTGCTCAAAACTTTACTTTTCTAAAATAAGAGACTGTTAGTACAAAATGTGTATTTTAGAGAGAAAAAATTTGACAAGAAAGAAAGTATCCAACACGATAAAATTTAGGAAAGGGGAGATGCCATCGAGCAATTCCCTTTCCCGCCAATGACTGCAAACCTGCAACACATTAAATGCTATCTAAAAATGCTGACGGTCAAACCCGCGCCTAATGCCCAATTACACTTACGACGCCGACGAGACTCAAGTCAACTCAACTCAACTGTGTCTCAACTGGCCATATCGTAAAGACATAATCGCGCCACTAATACCCCGTTTACACGATCGAGCAAACATCGAGCAAACGTCGAGCAAATGTATTCAAAATACACGTGCTAATTGCTCGACGTCTGCTCGATGTTTGCTAGCATTCATCCAGCTAGCTCGACGAGCTATGGTAATTAGCATGCTAATTAGGAGGGCGGGTGAGTTGTAATTTTAAGGCCTATATAACACGTGATCAGCTGTGGGCTAAACCTAGGCCTACATTTGAGCCAGGGGGCGGGGTTCCATCAGGCCTGCTTGATGTTTGCTCGATGTTTGCTCGATCGTGTAAACGGGGTATAATAGTGTCTAATAAATACGATCGGACGGGTGCAGCAGACTAGCCTACGTGACGTCGGAATAACTCGCAAACAAAACCAACCGAATATGCATCGAAACAAGTAACAACAACCAATCACTCGCAGAAGCAACAATGCAACAAGTAAAACGTCGAAAAGTCTACAGTTTTATAATTAAAGCGCAAATTCCACTGACTTAGACTTGCTGCGGACTTGTTAGAGCGACGTAACTGAACTGAACTGAACTGACAAGGTTTAGTTTTTGACGAACTGACCAGTGTGCAAGCACAGCGAGCCTATTGGTCATTGGCTGACGCGTACGTCAGCGTAGTCACGTGGGGGCCACCGTTAGACGGTGCATACTGTAATGCATTACTGCTTGCCCCATTGATCAGTTCGTGAAAGACTAAACCATGTCAGTTCAGTTTAGTTCAGTTACGGCGCCTTGCACGCGCTTTATAACTCAAAAGCCTACAACGAATCCACAACGTCTTGACATGCCAAGATGTCGTACATCTGAATAGGCATAGTTGTACGACTAGTCGAAAACCAAGTCCACAACAAGTCCCGGTAGTGGAATTCGCGCTGAACAGTTAACGACGAAATCGATTAACAATTCCATGCTAGACTTGCGGTCAGTGCACAAAAGTTCACACTGGGAGAATTTCCCTTCAGGAAAGACAAGATAAAACACTGAATTCAACAACACCGAAAATACCGGGGATGGGGGAAAACTACCGGGAAGAAAGGGGTTAACGACTAAGCAACAGTATCACTAATTCCAATAACGAATCACGCGTAAACGAACGCTAAAGTGCAACAAAACAAACAAGAGAATACGTAGGTAACGAGTTTCGATACGATTTGCGACCGTCCGTCCAGTTGCGCAACAAACTAATCACGCGAAATGTGCGTAATTTTATTAACGTCTTATGTGTCCGGCAACTTTTAATTTTGACCTTTTTTAAATGAAAACTTGCAACCCGGTTATGGATTTTTTATGCCTTTTTGTTTTCGAGTTACGTACGGAACAGACGGATGAACAGACAGACAGGCATGACACATAATGCGGCCTAAAACATGGCCGCATAACAAGTCAATGATTATGCAAACAAACAGATAGACCTAACTAACAATAACATTTTTACATTTATGAACATAGGGCCGCCGTGCCATATTATTGGAGATGGGCTAACCAATCACACGCAAGAGCTTAGAAGACGAGCCTTTATTGTCTGTCCAATGCAATGCATAGCATTGGACAGAGTATAAAATCACCTTTGTGTCCGTGCGTCCGTGCGTGCGTCCTACATTTCTTAAGCTATCTTCCTTCCACCTTCCATTTCCCTTTCCCTTCCTTTTCTCCTTCCCCTTTTCCTCCCCCTTTCCCTTCTCCTTTTCCCTTGTCCTTTCCCCTTTCCTTTCCCCTTTCCCCTTCTCCCTTTCCTTCTCCTTCTCCATTCCTTTTTCCTTTCCTTTCCCCTTTCCCTGTTTCCCCTTCTTTTTTCCCTTCTCCTATCCCTTCCCTTTTTTCTTCTCTCTCCCTTTCCCCTCTCCCTTATCCTTCCCCCTTTTCCTTTTTCCTTTCCCTTCCCTTTTCCATTTCCATTTCCCTTCCCCTTCCCTTTATCTTCCTTTCCTTTTCTCCTTTCCCTTTCCCTTCCTTTTCCCCTTCCACTTTCACTTTTTCTTTCCTTCTCTTCCTCTCCCTTTTCCTTTTTCTCTTTCTTTTCTTCCACCTTTCTTTTGTGACCGATGACGTCACGTGACCCCAGAAGGTCAAACTCGTGACCCCATTATCTTTGAGGCGCCATATCTCCATAACGGTGCAAGATAGACGCAAGGTGACGATGGACCATTTATAGTAAAGCACTAGTGACGAATCGAATAGTCTCGTGACTGACAGTGTCTGTTGTTTAGTTAAAATAATATAGAAGGATGAAAGGATCATTGCTGCTGTACAATTTGAAATAAAACTGTTTGATTTTTTTCTACCGGTCTAAACGGCTCACTGATTATATTTATACGGACATATACTGTAAACTATCGAAATGCATTGGACAGACTCCGTGTTCGTATGAACATTATCTTGTATGAAATTAAATCGTCACATTATATCGTTACGATGTAAGCTAGACGATGTATTATGTTGTTTCTGTCCACGTAAGGTTTGTTCGCCTGAAAATCTCTGTTCAAACGGCGTCAATTTAAATTTTTAAATTTTAGCTAAACAAACTTCGGTTGGTTTGTTCTTACGTTTTTGCATAGCGCCCCTATATGACAAAGCCTACATAACGCGCATGCCACCTGAGAACGAAAATGACAATCTTGAACACATAACCAATTAATGAACTGCAGATAACATGTGCATGTTCAAATGACATTCATTTAGGCCACTTACACATAGGTACACGAATTAGCACGGACGAACAGTCGAACTATATTCGTGGCCTCGACAGCATGACGATATTGTTCACGAGAGAGAGTAGATACGGTACCCTAATACAATAATACAATGATATGGTCTAGATAATATGCTTAAGCTTACTGTCTACGAACGCTTTTCACGAAAAATGCCCGTGATCGATAAGGGTACGCAGTACCACGCTGACTGAAATTGTGGCGGTTTTTACGTGACCGTAGTCGAAAGTTGCGGGCTTCTTCATTATTCTTTGTACGATAGCGATATCGAATGATGTCAGATTTTTAGTAGATTTAAGCTGACACGTCATGCAGTAAAAAAGGCAGACTTATTAAACTCTTGCCAAAACACTTAACTGATCCGAAGCGTGACAATGCAAGATTGTGCATTCGGAAACGTGGAAAAATCTAGCTAAGATCTGCCAATCAATGACACTGGAATAGCCTAGGCCTACTCCTTCAAATTTTGGAAGACAAGAAAGCCTACTCAATCCCCTGAGATTCATTTACGCTACCGCATTATGTCGTCTGTTAGCTGTCTTTCGGTAAATCGGGTTCTGGAGCGACGAAACACGGCCAGCACGGGTCCTCCTCACAATCCTGCTCAGTCTCCGGATGTTCACGGATACATACGCCCAGAGTCCAGCACGGACACAAAAACAGCCAGCCCAGACAACACGCCACTGACACACAGACAGACATACACACATACAGACATACTGAGATACAATCTTCACAAATTTTGAACATCATTCTGTGGGTGCTGAAAAATTTATTTCATTTCCGTAGCCAGTAACATTTTATCCAACGTTTTGTGTAGAAAATCTTTACATAGCTCAGAGAGCAGGCAATCTGGTCATGTAAAAGTGGACTTTCAGCTAAAATCCAAAATAAGTAAGTGCCGTGCGTAGCATGGAAAAGCGAACAGCTGCATAATATTATTTTAAGCTTTGTTCACTCAGTCTGATAGCGAGAGACTACCATCTGCATCTGAGTTGTCAGATTTAAAATCGAGATGCAGATTGAAAAGAACAGTCGATGAACCAAAAGTAAGATATTGCGGCCTGTAATAACTTGACAATCAAGTTGTTGCCAAATTATTCTTACTACGATCCGTCTTAAATAATAACGATTACATTTATTGCTTAAACTATATATATAATGTTTCAAAATTTAAAAGAATGTAATTAAATTTGCGCACCTCTACCGATTTTCTGCAGCCGGCGGGACTTTTTCGACGGAATATGAGCCACCCCAGCGGTTTTCTTCTCTGCTTGCATTGACGTCATGCTTCCAAATGACGTCACGGAATTCCGGCGTCGTTCTCCTGGCGTCATTTCCTTGTTGCTGTAATAAATCAGCATCCCAGAACAACGTCTTAAGTTAATAATAAGTTAATAAGTTAATAAGTTAAGTTAACTTAGGCCTAAGTTAAACCTCAACGGTCCGTTTTCGTTTGCAAATGCACAAACAAATCTCCACTTAAAATTCACGAAACTGTGAAAATAAATAATTAACAAATGTAGTTGACAGACAGCTAAACGCAAAAGCTAAAACAAAAACAAATTTAAACAAAGAATTAAATTAATTACCTGTTTGGCTTACAAAAAAATTGGCTTGCTAATGATTCTTGCTAAGAGAAGAAGGCGGTATAAAATTAAAATACGTGACAGAAAATAATGTCGGGTTTTTACAATCGGCCCAGATCTCACAAACAGAGATAATAATTCGTTTAAAACGCAAACGCTGACTGCATTTAAGTATAGATACACCACATTTTAAAATTTAGCTTATGGTATTTTTGTTCTTCACTGCTCTAATCTAATATCTACACTGTGTCTCAAAAAAACATCCCCGACATTTTCGACTATAACTTAAAAACCACTTATCAAATTTTGACAATTTTGGGTAGAAATATTTCTGATACAACTTGCCATCAAATGATTATTTAGTTTCCCACCTCATCTAACGTTTGTTTCTGCACTACCTGGGAAAACACAACCAGCGAAATATCACTTTTTACCAAATGCGATATGATTGCTTAATTAACATAATGCATAAAAACACACTTTGTTTACATTTTTGGCACTTTGGCTAACATTTCATCCAGTTGTCTATTTTTCAACTGCCTGCAGTAAAATTGCTTAAAGTGTTAGTCCACTATGCAAACACGAGCAAGGAGATGCTTTTACCATTCATTGACAGCAGTATCGATAATGTTCTGCTCAAGACCAATCCAAGCTGTACCAGTCGTTTCATTGACTTCACAAATATTCCTGAACTTCATCTGGTAGACACACTGCTGCATGGCAGTCAAATCTTGTAACAGACCGGCTGTTGGAGCCCACAGATTAGGATAGATAAAATTTATTGACGTTTTGTCATTCATTTTAACACGTATTATGCTTAGTCTGCTTTCCCCAGGTAGTGCAAAGCAGATGCTGGTTGAGGTGGAAACTAAAACACTCATTAAATAGCCAGTTGTATCAAAAATATTTATACCAAAAGTTATTAAAATCTGCTGGTTTTTGTTCAAGTTACGACTGATAATGTCGGAGATGTTTTTTTCAGGTTTTCTGTTTATTTTAACACATATTGTGCTTGATGTGATTTCCCTAGCTAGTGCAGAAGTATACATTGGGTGAGGTGGAAAACTGAACAATAATTTGATGGTAAGTTTTGTCGGAAATATTCATGCCAAAAATTATAAAAGTTTGATAATTCGTTTTCAAGTTACAGTCGAAAATGTCGAAGATGTTTTTTGAGACACAGTGTACATATGAATCGGTTCACAGGTTTAGTGTAGGCCTTCACTGTACCCTCGGGCTGTATGCTTTCTTACTTCGCTTACTTTTCTTTCACTTTCTGGTAAATTTTCACTTTGGCTACTTTGTTTATCTAGGGCCTACCTGATCTTTTCAACATTTCAAGTTTAATATTTACTTTATGCCACAATCACATCGCGTGTAGGAGTGTAGTATTTCGAGAACGAAAGGTCATTTGTAAGGCACATACCATGATGTTCGTTGTTCTTCGTTGACTTTGTTGTTTATCTTCTCGATGTTGTTCTGACCTTGTTTTACGTCTTCGGTATGCAGCTCTTTCAGCAAGTCTATATACAACGCAGAACGGCAAGATTACAAAAATCAACATTAATGTACATAAAATGTAAAGTTCCTTTCCGAGGCACATCTCCGTTTCTTCAGCCCTCAGCGCCCGACATCCGACATCGGCTTACATTGCCAGACGACGGGCACGAGGCTACTGCATCGCGCGGTGTGCCTGCTTAAGCCCAAACTCCGTCACGCCGACTTTGCGACAAAGTCATTGTCATCGCATGCTATCCGACCACCTGACCGCCTGTCCGTTTGCAACGTTGCTGTATCGTGGTTATATGTATTTGGTTTCTTGGGAAAACAACTCAACTAGTATGCCAACAATTATAACTTCGAATCTTCGTTCTTCAAAGCCCCAACATCAACTACCTAGTCCTATAGAAAATTAGAAACACCCTAAATTTTGGTTAAAATGCATCATCCGCAGCGTAACTTAGTCATCTGCGCGTACAGAGCGAAGTAACTGAACTGGGCTAAACTGAACTGACATGGTTTAGTTTTTGACGAACTGACCAATGGGCAAACAGTAATGTATTACAGTAGACACAGTCTAACGGCGTCGGTAACTACGCTTATGTAGGCGTCACCAGCGTCAACCAATGACCAGTGGGCTCGTTGTTCGTTTGCAGCATTTTAGCACTCCAGTGAAATACAAGATGTAATTATGGTAACGATATGCTGAAGAGGCCAGCTTTTTAGTGCCGTAAATTATTTAGTGCAAATCGATACGATAATTAACTTTAAAATTTATGAACCAACCAGAAACAACGTAGGCCTAACGCTACAAGTCGCGAGCCAATCTCTTACAAATGCTGGTGTACTCAGCATAGCAAGTTGACAACGTATCATAGCAGTTTAGCATTATGCAGAACGAGACTATACACTTAGACACGTGCGTCATAATCGAGTAAAAGAACTTTCTCTATTAATCGAACGGCTACTGCGTGGAACAGTTTACCAGATATTATCATGCTACAATTACGGAAGATTTTGCATGCACTCATAACTTTGCTAGAAAGTCTTTAAGTCGAATCTTAAATCAACTTGTAAACTTGAAAAGTTTGTGGTAGGCCTACAGCTGTCGGCATCTCGTAAAATCGCGTACGCTTCAGTAATTAGTTTGTAGCCTGTTTTATGTCTCGTAGGTTGTACTGTTTTTAAATTGTAACGCTTGCTACACAGAGCGTTTATAATAAGTAAATAATTCGTGCCAAACCTGGTATGCCCATGTCGAAGCGTGTTGTTGTTTCGTTGTATTGTGTCATCTGTCGACTGCTGTAGTGGACACGCTCTAGTTGCCAGTCGCTGCTACGGCTGCACTGCAGGTGGTCGCGCATAATCGCTCCACGCGTTGAATGCTGGCGTAAGCAGCCGTCTGCATGTAGTAATTTCCATATAAGTCATCCGCTATTAATCTAATAAGCGATAGGCCCTAAATCACGAGTTACATTTTTTTTCGTCGACAATTACGTCGGAAATTTTCGCAGTCATCGTGTGCGGCCAGCGACCACAGCGTGAAAGAAATTCACCGTAGACTATCATGGTTATTAATTTCAGCGGCGCAGATTTTAGGCTACCTAACGACATAGGCCGATTGAAATCAAATTTAAGGCGACACGTAAGCAAATAAAGCACGGCAAGACCCTTAACGAAAATTGCGAAGCTGCTGGTAAAAACGAGTTGAAAACTATGCTTTGAATCATCCGACGTTTAATATTTTAATAAGGTTTCGGTTTTCATCACCGCGGTGACTATTTGTCCGGAAGCCGTAAAAATAGCCTATAGGTTATTTTTCCGGCCATGAATGAAAACGAAAAACTCAATCGCACTCGCTGGGCGGCGACACCAATGTCGCTCGGCGTGATTGTGTTTGCGCAGTAACCAGAACTAGCGTTAATATTATGGTAGGCCTATAGGGTTTAGGGTTAAGGTTAAAACCGGAGTTAGGGTTAGCGTATTTCAGAGGTTTATGTGACAATAGTGCACATTCAAACTAAGCGTATAATATTGGTGATTAATTCGACGCTGCTGCAGGCAAGTACGAAACCTGCCGACTGGCGGTCTGTGATTCCTTACTTGCTGGGGCCGTTTTATTAGATATACAGCAGTGGTTTTCACTTAGCGCTTTGCGGTTACATGACGTAGGCCTACTGAGAATGGTTAAATTGACTGCTTACCCATTTCTGCGGTTAGCTGTATAGGCCGCTTAGAGAATGAAAGCTACCGGTATAAACAGCATTGACGCCTAACTGAGGAGCGGCCAAATAAAGCAATCAATACTTAACGTTTAATTATCTTTAAAAGCAACACTGCAAGCACTCGATTAAGCTACAATAAAACAGAATTCAGCGTGAATTAGCACACACACGTAGCCTAATTTTTTTTTACAAACATGACATAATTTGTATATAGCGCAAACTGTAACTAGGCCTGATGATCCAGAGGACGTTGCACTGAGGCCCATCACATTTTTTTTTGCAAGAGCATAGCATGACATTACATGACAGTATTTCTTTTTCAAGAAATACATTTTATCACCCATCACTGGATAACTTCTAATGCACGTGTGATGTGGCGCCAATCCTTTCTTTTTTTTCAACAGTTCACCGAAGCATATTTGCCGACGTACGTTTCGTACAGTTCGGCAGCCTCATAACGTTAGCCCATGTAATAATGCTATAGAGCACTACACTAACCGTTAATGAATGGTCTGCTATGTTTCATACAGCAATGATGGGATTGGCTCAGGAATCAAGTGCAAGGTCGCGTATTTGCCATTCATCGCATACTCACGCGAGTTGCCTTTGACGGTCAAAATTTTCGCAACTCGATATGGGCATTTCGCATGTTGTATATTTTTTCCTGCAAACGTCCACTTAATCCCATCATGCGAATGACGTACGGTAGGCTAATTTGTGTTCTTGACAGGTAGGTGTAACTTTATTGGCTTGCGACAATGCAAGCTATGAGCGACCTTTATTATCGCACAACGTGTCTGCATGCAAGCGCGTCTAATTCACGTTTGTCTGTCCACAGGACCGCCATCGCTAGCAGTCGTGAGCCAGCAGTCGTGAGCCACGTCGCGTACCGGCTTGCAAATAAAATAATTAATTACGTTTTAGCCGACCGTACCTTTAGCACCTTGGCACAATTATTGTATCTGTATGTCTGCCTGTTGTCTATCGTCTGTAATATATGTATTGTGGCTAAACGGTACGTCGTAGGGGGGTCGTAGATGCTACCGTTGGACAGGGCGATGACGAGTTTTATAAGCTGTCAATAGCAACAATGTCGTTATCTCCAACGGTTTGGCCGCAGTTTTTAACGCAAAGTTTTTGCCTGCATCAGTGGCGTAGACAAGAGGGGGAGGAGGCCCAGCTCCCAATTCCCAGACAAAACATAAGCATACGTCTGAGCTGCAGTAAATTTGCCAAGTTGGTCTGTTCCTTCTCGGTAAAAAATAATTAAAATTGTTGCCACGAGAGCTCATCTTTTGAAGCTAAAATACACCAAATTCGATCTCAGCTGGGGCTCCGTCCCAGACCACGATAGGGGAGCTCACAGCGTTTCCCCAGACCTTCTAACTGGATTTCAGGGGGTCCTGCTTCTAAGGTAAGAGAGGGGATGAAAAGAAGGAAGGACAGGAAAAGGGAGAAAAAGTGTAAACAAGGGAGGGAAAGAAAGAAGAGGAACGAAAGCGGAAAGGGGAGGAGAGGAGGCCCCTCCCAATTGAAATTTCTGGCTACGCCATTAGCTTGCATCCATCATTTACGTGCGTCGAATTATCGTATCCTTGCATTGATTGTAGCGTTCGATAGCAACGTTAACATAGAGTGTATGGAACTGTAGTCGCTTTTGGAAAATCGCTTTCTGTCCGCGACCGGAAGTCGGACGATTGCCTTCGGACATGGGTGGTGCGGTAAGCCCACCCTAACGACAGCTGATTTTTTTGTCTTTCGTCTGCTCAGAGAAGCAATTTCTGTGTGAAAGCGAAAATCGTCCTCGGTCACTAGGAACCTAAAACCCTACTGGGTGAGCTCACCTCGTCTTAATTAAGAAACCCCTGCTCGCGGGAATGACTATCCCATTCCCCACTCCTCGAGCTACATTTAGTACATTACAAAGACAGCTTGTAGCAAATATAAGACAAAAAAAACTCACCCGCTTATTTGCGAACTTCGATAATATCAGGCACCAGTTTCAGCATAGAGAAACCTGCGAACTTACTACAGACGACGCAGCAGCAATAGTGCAGATAATAACGTTACAATACCACGTACAATACGCTGGTCTGCCTGCAGAATGTGCGCTATCTGCGATGCTCATGCAGCTATACAGAACCACGTAGAAACTAGAAAACTGGTACGGTTGCTGTTGCCTTTAGTCAGCTGAAGCGAAAGCGATGGTAAGCCTGCAGCACGCTATTGCTTAGCGGCAGAGAAAACGCCGTAGTGCGCGCACGCGTGTTGAGGGAAAGCCGTAAATACCACGGCAAGGCAGGCGCGCATGCAGCCATGATGCAGCACGCGCACTCAGTGGCGAAGCAATCGATCGGTGGGATTGGGAGTGCTGCAGCTGCCGACGGCCGTGCATCGGTTTGTGAGTCAGTCTGCCGCCCTGCTGACTGACTGCAATTATTCTCATTACAGATGCACGCTCGTATTTATAAACCGAAGAATAGCACACGATTTGGCATAAAAAGTACCATGTCCGTACTTTGAGCGTCATATAATTGTCTATACAAACGCATATAAACCTACTCATTGATCGGCTCCCCGCTATTAATAATTGCCAGTACAGATTTACATGCATAATCGTCGAATACGCCAATAATATCCCGATATTTACACTAAAGTGACGCTGGCGCCCTATTACCAGGTCCATCGAGAAACTGAAACTATGTCACTTTCAGCTTTCCGATTGAACGGACAGACTGTGCTGTTACAGCGCGCCATGAGTGCGAGAATCGTTAACTTTAGCGCTGCCGACATGTGCGATAAATACGAAGCTGAACAAGAAAGACAAACAAACCAAGATGCACGCGATTTTGTTTTATCGTCGTTTTGCAACTTTGCAGCCCCGCAAGACTTTTTTCCCGTGGTTGTTGTTTCAGGGACGTCATTTTGGGGTGGGAAGTGGGGTTGTGGGTCTACGGACCCCTTAAGGATTTGTGATTTTAAATTTTCCTTGACTGAGTCCTGCATAAACGACTGACGACAAACTTTTGGTCTCCGATCGACTTTTACGGTGTAAACTGCACGAAATTTGGTTAATCGATTCTCAGAAAAATCTATCAAATTGTTGCCACCAGATGTCACATTTTAAGACTAAAATGTACCAAATTTGATTTTGGCTAGGACTTCGCCCCAGACACCGTTAGGGGAGCTTACAGCGCTCCCCAGACCCCTAGCTGGATTTAAGGGGGCTACTTCAGGAGAAAAGGGGAAAAAGAAAAAGGAAGGGAAGGTGGTAAAGAGGGCAGAGAGAAAAGAAAAGTAGGAGAGAGAAGGGTCCGGGAGGGAAGGGGAAAGAAAAGAGGGGAAAGGAGAGGAGAGAAAGGCAGAGTACGTAAAAGGATGCGGAATGACTGAAATGACGCCACAAACAAACAAAACCGGCAAAAACATTACCTCCTTGGCGGAGGTAATAATTATATTTGACTATTAACAGTGTAATATGTTATATGTAGGTCGCTTTTGACGAGTGGGTCTGTCTTTGCACCAAGCCTACATAGGGCTCATCCCAATTCATATTAAGATGTAGCAAGCACAATATTAAAGGCACAAGTAAAAGGTAAAAAAGAAACGGTGTTATAGCTCTTTATAAAAATTAGCCCATCACAGAGCTACGGAGCGTCACCTGCCGTATGGGATCACACAGTGTTACCTGCCACCCGACACAGGTAAACGCGCCCCGATTTAACCCCAGCCAGATATTTAGGCCGGTGCTTGATTTACCTACCCCGGAAAAATGAAAGGCTGAGTTGACCTAGGCGAGATGGTGCCTGCAGGCAGTCACCCATCCAACTACTAACCCGGTCCGGCGTAGAGTAACTTCGTTGATCGGACGAAACGCGTTAAGGATACGCCACGCCACCATTATTAAGTACAAGTACTTACACCTCAAGCACAAGTACGAGTGGACAGAAACACCAAGTATTAAATCTGATTGGCCTGTGAAATGTGGACAAGTCTTCGCGGCCTATTTCTGAGAGATGGGATGCGTTGGCATCGCTAAGCAGCGATGATGACGTCACACTGCAACTCCGCATCACTTGATGTGAGTAAACAGGCAGACACCGTTACCATCGCAACCAAGCGCTGAAACCGTTCAGAATTTAATAACAACAACAGCATGTGAGAGGCGCGTAAGGTTTACATCAACATCAAGGTAATGCTGACTTCTTGATGTTATTATAAGTACAGTTTCGTAACCGCGCATCAGCAAGTATGAGGCACCATTTTGTGCCATCAATCGTAAATAGTAACGAATTACAATGTACACCAATGGCAAAATCAACCATATGCCAAGATAAAACAGACGTCGAAAATTCTGATTCTGAACATCTTAAGTTAATAATGTGATTGCTGATGCTTTCTAAAATATTTCTTCATAATGTTGCGTAATGTTAAATTTTTGGACTGGCCGTTAAGCTGCAAGCTTAAAAGTCTGGCCTTTTGCTACGAGGTGTCAGTCTGTCGTCTGTCTGTTTGTTTGCAACGGATATAATGTGGCCAAGCGGTAGATCTTAAGGAAAAACCTTTTGCACGAATAATTAGACATGTGTCAAGCTCTTTGCATGCTAAATTTGGGCGATGCAGTACAAGGGAACATTTTCAAATTTGGGGTTAAATGGAAAAAGTAGAAAAAATGTGCGTTTTTAACTGAAAACTGGCCGTATCTCAGAAATGGTGAGATAGGGTCCAAGTTGCTGCAAATGACTAAAAGGAAGTCGCATAAGCTTTTTCAGATAATTAAAAATTTTGAAGGTCAGTACGCGCCATTGTGGCTAAACAGTAGGTCGTATCTCAGAAACGGTGAAAGATAGGGCCAAAGTTGCTATTAATGACTAATATAAAGTTGCATAAGCCCTTTCACACAACACAAAAATTATTGACCTCGGATAACCTTGAAGGGTCATTACGTACTCTGTTATGTTAACGCCACTCCGTTGTGGCCAAATCACTAAATGGACCACGGTTGGGAACGACACACAAAGAAATTGGAATATAAGGATATGAAAACAAACAAATAACGGGAAAAGAGATAGTTAAAAGTTTGAAGTTTGAACCGAATCCCCGTCAGAAAATCCAAAGTAGGCTTATACACACTATAAAACAGATAAAAGCGACAAAATGTATCATCTAGAAAAAAAACATGCCGGCCTAGTGCCGACATATTATGCGGCGGTCCGTCTAGTTTTACACTGTATTGTGCAACTTTAGCCTTAACCTGATTTTTGACGTTTTGAATCGACATTATGAGTGCTCGCAATTTTAGTGTAGCCCCTAAGTTTCTTAATGGGGTTTTCAACCCCAATTTTGCATTTTTGAACAAAGCCTTTTCGACAAGAAGAAGATTTTACGTCAATTTTTCGACCACACAAAATTTAGGAAAAAGGAACAATTCCTTCTACCCCTCGCAACCAGCTACGACGCCACTGCTGTTAGACGCAATCTTGTGGACTTCACGATGTTTCAGAACATCGTCCAGTGACAGCAGTTGCCGTTTGCATCAGCGGAACATCAACAAGAAATACTTCGGCAGCAGTAGTTCTACCAATATTGAAGTAGTTGGACGCCATGGCCGCGCCGACCAATCGCCCACCGTGCTTCGACCAGAAGGTATATGCCCCGTGCTACGGAGACAAGATCAAGGCGCAGCACATCAAAAGAGCCGGCGATGGGCAAGCGGAACCCGCTATGGCGGAAAGTGAATCGCCAACCGAAAAACAGGTAAATTCACACTTTAGACGAAGATTATACTAATATTCAGATTCAAAGAAAGTCAGCTCGATAGTACATCGCTAATTAATCTCATTGATGTAACTGTTAATCTTTGCAGAAAAGATAGAGATAGACATATCTTCTAATTTGTGACCAAATACTTGTAAACAAAAATTATCAGATCAATCAATGTTTAAGCATAGCCAACTCAGCCAACTGCAATTTATATAAGCTGTAATCCCTTATATATTATAATTAATTTGCTACTGAATTGTAATCTAATGCAGTTACACGTGCGTTTTTTGTTGTCATTGTTTCTTCCATTACTGTTCTTTGTGCATGCCCATTTTATTTACATAATATGGTATAATTATACGTATACACTGTGTCCCAAAAACATCCCCGACATTTTTGATTGTAACTTTAAAAAAATAATTTCAAATTTTAATAATTTTTGATAAAATATTCACCACACAACTGGCCATCAAATGATTATTTATTTTTCCACTTCATTTAATGGCTGTTTCTGCACTACCTTGGGAAAACAGAACCAACGAAATATTACTTTTTATCCAATGTGGTATGATTACTCAATCAACGTAACACGTAAAAACACATTTTGTTCACATTTCTGTTATTTTTAGCAGACATTTTATCTAGTTGTCTATTTTTCAACTACATACAGCAAAATTGCTTGAAATGCTGGCCCATTATGTGAACATAAGCATGGAGATGCTTTCTCTGTTCATTGACAGCAGTATCGATAATGTTCTGCGTTATACGAATCCAGGCTTTACCAGTCGCTTTTTGAATTTATAAACATTTCTGAACGTTATCTGGTAGAGACTTTGCTGCATGACCGTCAAATTTTGTAATAGACTAGCTGTTGGGCCCACAGATTTGGATAGATGAAATTTATTGACATTCTTTCATTTATTTCAACACGTATTATGCTTGGTCTGCTTTCCCCAGGTATGCAAAGGCAGACGTTCGGTGCGGTGGAAACTTAAACAATGGTATAGCCAGTTGTATCAGAAGTGTTTTTGCCAAAATGTATTAAAATCTGCAAATATTTCTTCGAGTTACAGTCGATAATGTCAGAGATGTTTTTCCAGGTTTTCTATTTATTTCAAGATATGTTTCGCTTAATCTGCTTTCCCTATAGGTAGTGCAAAAGCGGACAGCGAGTAAGATGGGAAACTGAATGATCATTTGATGGCAAGTTGTGTCGGGAATAGTAGTACCAAAATTATCAAAATCTGGTAATTGGTTTTCAAGTGACAATCGAAAATGTCCGGGATGTTTTTGGGACACAGTGTAGTTAGCGGTTAATTTAACGATATGCGCTATATACATTCACATTTTGCTTTCTTATTTTACTTACTAGTTTATTTAGGCTACTATATGCGACCGGTCAGCCAGTGAGCATTAGGCTCTGTGTTTTTCTCATAGGTTTCTAAAAGTTCCGATAAAATCGTTTGTAACTGATTGAATTCTGTTGTGGCATATTTCGGCCAGTGATGTATGTGCATGACGATGAATACGCAGGAACGCATTAACAAAGTGAGAGACTCCGCCCCAGACGGATTTCACGAACTACTGCAAAAGGTATAGACATATACATTTAAGAACTTTTATAGCGTGTGTTTGGCGTTTGTTTTTACAGTAATTTTTCGTTTTCCTGCGTTTGCTTGTGTGTTTTTTAGTTTTAAACAAATTACTTGCGCACGTGATTAGTCTGTGTTTTTTTGTATTTTAAACGTACCGGAGATTGTAAGCACCATTGGTTTTCTCTTCTTTCGAACGCTATGATCTTTCAGTATTCGAACTCTATCTCGTGGGTTTGTTCTGTGCTGGTGAGCTGGCCCGTCCTACGCCGATCTGGCATCTCACAACTTGTCGTGTTCTGAATAGTGCTAGCGTCAATTATTTTTAGCGGTCGAGATTACTAAAATTAGCGATAAATCAATCATTAATCCGCTTAAAAATTAGGCCTACTAGCGGTAGACCTTGTCCAGAGACGTGTTGTTTTTATCTAACACGTCTGTAAGTCACTTAGCTGTCAAAATGCACTGAGAAACTTTTACGGTATGCGTTTGTTTTGTGCAGTTCTGAAGACAGACTGAAATGGTCGAATTGTCTTGCTGTTGATTTTCTCAGATGCTTGCTATTGTGTTTGCTTTATAATGCATTCTTTGTGATGTAAATGTAATCAAATATTCGACGATTAAAATTTTATGAGACGCCAAAATATCGTAGTGATTAATTGCATGATTAATCATTGACTTTTGCAAGTTC
>Ga0209367_1005209_pt1 | contig 18025 bp, 12 predicted proteins | sample WorMetLIZISLAND2_FD_187412 | JGI IMG/M metagenome (GOLD analysis project Ga0209367, IMG submission 187412) | Marine gutless worms symbiont microbial communities from Max Planck institute for Marine Microbiology, Germany - Olavius geniculatus... ... | reverse complement strand
CTAAATGAGAGGGGGGTGGGCAAAATTTGCAATTTTTGGCCAATAAGTCGCTGTATCTCAGTAACGGTGCGAGATAGGGCCTAGGTTACTATTAATCACTTATAGGAAGTCGTACATTGGCTTTCGATTGGCGCCGAATTCAATGATTTTGAACGTCAAAATAGGGGGTTTTATGGATTTTTTTGGCGATTTCGGGCTGCGACACAAGTCTATGTCATTCACAAGGTGGCGCCACGGAACTATCGTTATGTGATCCAGATAGAGAATTTGGTATTTGTATATTAACTTAGCGTGAGCACCCCAATTTTCAGTTAAACTACTGAACCGGAACTGCTACAGGCTTTCGCATGTCTCGTGAACATTAGCTCAAGTAGTAGTAGTAGTAGTAGTAGTAATGTTTAAATTACTCCACTTGGCGGAGGTATGCACTCTCACGAGCGCCTTCTCGTGAGTGCAGAGAGTGTTCGAGTGGATGATTATTAACTAAGTTATGAAGGTGGCCAATAGCTAGTTTGTCCAGTGATTGAGGGTTTTTTGCGTCAGTGTAGCTATTTTCAGATTTATTTGTAGGCGATGTACGTTCATGGTTCGGAGTCGGACGTGGTGACCAGTCTAGCGCCGTACGAGTCGTTGGTGGCTCAGAGCGTTCCATTCGCTCCGTTCATACAATGCTATGCATGTCTACATGGACGACAGTCGACTGACCAAGTCACCGTTAAGCCCGGTCTGTTGCCTGTTCTCTGTGTAGTATTCCCTACTTTTCTGCCTTTTCTCTGTCTGTTTTCTTTAGTTGATTGTTTTGATGATAAAAGGGAAGATTACCAGAACGGTTTTCCACACACTTGCATATATGAGCAGTTCTTGAAGATAATACTAAATCACATATCACGTGTTAAGCAGGATGATAAATGCTGCTTCTCAGTATTCACTCGGTGTGCTTCGTTTTTTGGTGTACTTTGTTCTTTTTTGTTTTTGTTATTGAATATGTAAGGAAGTAGTTTAAGCATGTGTCTGCAGCAGTGGAAAACATTTGTTTGAAGCGAAAAATGATTGCAACACTATAAAGAAATAATTACGAAGCATGATAGATGGATGATAAAGCAGTTACATATTATGTAAGATAATCTAAGTATGGTTGTTAGCACAGCTTGAAAATTAGCATTGTCACTGTCAAGTACAACATGTCCAGATTATCTTAATGAAGCCTTTGTTCTTGATTAATGTCGTAACAATAGGATGTTTGACTTAAGAATTAAGAGGTCACGTTGCTGTCGTGCGGTCACTACTTGACTTGACTGTGGACATGTAACTAACCATTGAGGTCAACTCAGCCTTCCATCCTTCTGGAGTTGGTAAATGCAGTTCTGGCCTGCATGGCTGGAGTTAAGGTAAAAACGGTAAAGCGTGCCGTGCTTCTCTGGGGCGTAGGCGGGGTGCTCATCTCCCTTTCTGTGGCCATTCAGCCTGTAGGTGGATAGACCACTGAGTCTGTGATGCATGGCCAGTGTGAAGCCAGACCTACGGTTACCTTCCCAGTCCCAACGCGTCACCGCCCTTTGACCGGTACCATATTATGCTGCTTGGTGAACAGAGGCACGTGTGTGAACAACTTACCCAAGGTTGTTACCTGGCAGTGCCCTGACTCGGTAGTCGATCCTGGGACCTTTCGGTCACCAGTCTGGCCCATTACCCTTACATTACCAAGCCACACGGAGTTAAGGTGGGGTGTGCTTACCTCTGAATGGTGGCATGTAACAGCGTGTGATCCCAGACTCTGCAGCTCTGCTATGGGTTTCTATGAAGAGCTCTACAGTAACTGTTCATTGCGTGTAACAGCATCATCGGACGTGCCGCTGTATCTTTCCTACTCTCCGTCAGATCTACTTGACCATCATCTGGACGTGTCATGTCGACTTCACTCTGCTGAGCTTTTCAGCTCTGGGTCAGCAGCAACGCAGCCTCCAACAAACACATCAGCAGGGCCGGCAGCCACGCAGGCACAGACTGGGTCAGGTCAGACCGGGTCGTTGGGTCAGACTGGGTCGAGTCAGTCCGGGTCAGCTGTGGATCTGGTCCAGCATGAGTTGAGTCTGCTGCATGCTGAGCTGATGTTTGAAAAGCAACGACGTGATGTTCACGCACGCCGATCACGTCGACTCCTTGCACGTATCAATCAGCTTAACTCACTCGCTGACCACAACGAAGCCGTGGTTGGTGATATCATTCACTTCAAACCGTTGCATTTTTGATATTTTTCTGGCTCATCTCAAAATGTGTAGATGCGATTGCTCCTAGTCATTCATATGATGCACTCTGAACTGAGCTGTTCCGTAATGGGGTGATATTTTTTGGGGCTTTAGATAATATTGCCATCTGAATTGGCTTTGCCTGTTGACAGTATTTTCCCAGTTCTGAGCAATATCGCTTCATGTAACCCCACCCCTAATGGCGTAGCTATGCCCACTACTGTTGGCATGATTTTTGTAAACAACCATTTGAACCTCTCAACTGACAAATCTAAATTGCAATTTTTTTACATAATACGTAATTTCTTATCAAAATAGGGAATAATTTTTGCGAAATATATCAATTCCTAGACTTAAGAACAGTCCTAACTGCAGCCAAAAATACGTCACCAAATAATATTTGATTAACTTGATCTAATCCGAGTAATACACAGGCATTTTGTTTAGCATATGATTGTTACAGAGCAGTTTTGTTTACCTGTTTTGCTGGCATTCAAAAATATTATTTTAGGGAAAATATTACCCTTGGCTTTTGAACAGTATTTTCCTAACTTGGGGAGGACAGAATTTCCACTAATGACCTCAATGCCAGTAACTATTTGCATAGTATGTATTATTATAGAAATAGTGATTGGCATCAGGGACATTATTGAACATTTTTTGCCTTTTGGAACCAAATGCAAAAATTTTTCAGCGATATTCTCAATGCCTGTCACTATTAATAGGGCTCACAGATTTAGGCAGTTCAGTTTGATTTTTTTTCTGTGATATAATTAGTCTATTTATTTACTCTATTAGTCTATTTGGTTAGTTATTTGGTTTGCGAAGCCGATGATTGTGCATTGTACTGATCATCGGTCATTTGTCAATCAATAAACACAATTTGACTTGACAGATTCTACTTTTAAAAGGAAAAAATTGATAATTTTTTAGAGTGTTGCTAGCATAACTCAGCGCAACACTTTACGAATCGAGGGCAAAAATTTTTCAAAGATGATCGATGACACCAGTCCCTATTTGTTTTGTTATACCTCAAAACAAAAACCCAAATCATTTGACGACTTTACTGTTACCGGTCAACATTTTGCTTTAGTGTTGACCTTTAACAGTGCGTATTTGTCAACGTCTTGTAACGCGATTTCGGCCAATCACGTGCAGGTATTTATCACTGAGGCATAACAATGTACTTAGAGCAGAGTTAAGATCTAGCAGACAATTAGACATATGGTACAGCATGCAGACATGCCATGTGTTAGCATGACAGCTGTGGCTTCAACAGACCGAGCTGCATAAGATAAAGGAAGCTTTGCAGCACCATAACTTGATCGTCCATTCAATCATCATGGGCGGTAGCTCGATGAAATGAAATATGTCGCGTCTAATCTGCGGAGCAAAATGTAAACCTCTGCTCACTGACTGTGTGACAGTGTGACCAGCTGCAGCTGCAAGAGGCCGAGCTGAATAGGATGAAGGAAGCTTTGCAGACAGAACAGCAGTCCAATAGCAGTCTTAGGTTGACCGTGGAACAACTCAAGACTGAATTTGACCTCAAGACAAAGTGTGTAGCCCACCTGTCTTAGTTATTTGGCTGTTATTTTTATTAATGTGTAACACTATCACTTAGTCAGCGTTGGTGTAGTGATTAATATGTTGGTTTTGATCAGTAATGTTGCTCTCTGTGTATTAACATAGTCAGCAATTAGTATTGACTTTTTTTACATTCGTAGTTATTATTATCAGTGCAGTCTTTATTTTGCACACTAGTTTTTAGCTGACTGTACTTGAGTAATGCTTGAGCTATTGGCATGGTTGTTGCCTGTCTGTTCGTCCATCCATCTGTCAGTATGTCATTTGTAACGGATGTATTGTGGCTAAGCGTTAGGTCCTGGAGGAAAACTTTTTACAGGAATAATTTGTCCTGTGCCTTAAACCCAAGCATGCAAAATTTCAGTGATCTAGTGCAAGAGGAACATTTTCAAATTTGGGGTTGAATGGTAGGGGGTAGGAAAAATATGCATTTTAAAGGAAAACTGGCCATGTCTTGGAAACAATGAGAGATATGGCCAATGTTACTATTAATCATGACTAGGAAGTGCCATACGCCCTGTCAGATGAGATGGAAATCATTGACCTTGAATGACCTTGAAGGCCGTTAAGCACCATTGTGGCTAGATGGTGCAAGATAGGGCCTAGGTTGCTACTGATCACCGATAGGAATTGGCATATTCGCTTTCAAATTATATGGAAAATAACAACTTTGGATGACCTGATACGTGACTGACAACCAGTAAGGTCGGCTATCTTAGCGACAGCTAGGCTTCTTGTATTTATGTATTATTTCATAGAACCTTGATACTGGGTACAGTTTTTTTACAACTCAGTTTAATGATTATTTAATTTATTGCTTTATTTCTGTCAGAGATTTCACAAGTACGGAAGAGAGTTTGAGGTCTACAGTCGCCAACCTGGAGACCAGTTTGAGCCAGCAGAAGGCAGAGAAACAGGCCGTGGACAGGGTGAGTCTTTAAATGTTCCACATTTTGCAGCCAAAGACGCATACAGCAGACTTTAATTAAGTGGACCACTTTTCAGAATATACCCCACAGACTAATTTTTTGTATTCCAGCCATTGTTTAGTGCATTAGAAGCTGACTGGTAAGATTTATGTAACTGATTTTTGTTCAGTCAAGTTTTAAGGAAGCCGCTGCATTGTTGCTCAATCGTGGATTTGATGTTCATCATGTTCCTGCGAAAACTCTGAAGATTGGCATCTACCATTGGTGCTTAAGCTACATACCATCTGTCAGTGAGGTCCCGTTTTTCCATGCACATTTGATGGCCGATCTAATTGATCTCCGATCAACTTTGGGGCTTGATCAAAGATCATCTCAATGATCGTTTTTCCGTCGCCAATTAGCTACTAATTGTCCATCAAATTTCCCATCAAGTTGATGGCCGAATATTGGCGGACCAAGTCAGATGATCGACGATTAAACGTGGCGATCTGCAGTTCGTTGCTTATTCGCGCTAGAAACGTCGCTTCACTTCGCCGGTCAGAACGGCAATTCACGCATTAAAATAAAGTTACAGGCATGGCGATCAATCACTACCCATTAGTTCATACTGTGCATAGCGTTTTGTGGAGAAATAAAGTGGATAGATGCTCCCGTATTGATTTGCGATAGAACATATTTTTGACAGCAGACGATATAGACGGTATCGTTGATATCGTTGCTATGATGACGTTTACTGCTTATGGCGTCCACTCGCAGCGCATGCCCATTAGCACAACACCGCCAATTGAGGTCACTGTCAGCCAATCAGATTGGCATAAAGTAGGCTCAGTTGACGGCGGATCGGCTAATCGCCGATCACGTAATTGGAGATCAAAAATCCATGGAAAACGAAACACAGTTGATCGACGATCAATTCTGAACATCAAGTTAATCGAAGATCAGTAAATCAGAGATCAAATTTGATTTGATTGGCGATGGAAAAACCGAACCTTAGACTCTTAGTTTGTTTCTATGTTTTGTGTTTCATGTTAGGTTTTTCTGTAAAGGTTAAACTTACTGTTCTATTATTTTTTGTATGTGTGCATTCTGCCTATAAAGGCCATCCCCAAAATGACTTATACTGTGTCAAGTGGGGCGTTAAACCCTACACACTCACTAGACTCTTGCAAGGAAGGTTGTTGAAAATTTTAACGGTGCAGTATTTTTATATGTGATTAATTTATTATGCTTTCTGCGTTGTGTGATGTGACGTGTGTGGTTGATAGCATTGAGATCAGACAATGATGTTTATCATGGGTATACTACACTGTGTTCAGAAAAAAACACCCACTTGCGTTCTCTTTTATATCTTCAAGGATAATGTCTAGATTTCCACAAAATTTTCAGGGAGTGTTTAGAAGGATTCAGGTATTTTACCAGTGAAAAAAATTTTGATATTCTTTGCCACTGGTGATGTCATGATGACGTCATGCTTCCATGCTTGGAAATTATGGGTTTTACAGTTGAAGACAGACATTTGAGGAAATGTTTGCGAGTCAGGAAGGTTTATGGAGCCACAAGTTTGTGCAAGATGTTTCTGGACAATGGACAGACAACTGAATAGTGGAATGAAACTTTTAAATAAACCGATTTACATGACTTGCAGTGTCAAGCTGTTTGACTGATAGCAGGCAAGTGGTCATCCATGCAGTGACGTAGTGCGCGTACGCCTATCAACATCAGATAAATTGAGTATCTTGCATTAAGCCAAGGAAAGATATAAACCACAGAAACAGTTTACAATGAAAAATTGCATGACATATTAGCAATATTTTGGGTTCAGTCAACACAATGATCAATCGATGTGTTTTAACATTTCATCAATGTTTAGTCTTCAATGGAAAAACCCATAGTTTACAAACACGGAAGTATGACGTAATCATGACTTCACCGATGGCAAAAATATTTAACTTTTTACTGGTGGAATACTTGTTTCGTCCTAAACATTCCCTGAAAATTTTGCAGAATTGTAAACATTTTCAATGCAAATATAAACAAAAATGTGAGTGGGTGTTTTTTTCTGAACGCAACGTGTGTGACGCCTCTGTTTTATTCACGACCTATGGCGCTGTATTAATGTGATTCGATTGGTAGACTGCTGACTGATTTGCTCATTCATTCGTTTATTTATCCATTGGTGTAGGAGCTGGAGCATGCCAGACATGAACTGTTTCTAAAGGACCGAGACCTGGAAATGTTGCAGCAGAAAGCAGAATGTGCAATGCAGCTAAAAGAACAGGTGAGATTTACTTGCAACAGGTGTTTATTAGTGAGATTTGCCTAAGACAGGTGTCTGTTATTATGATTTTGGTTTTGATTTATTATTTAGCCTTAGTTTTTGTTTTGGCTTTTTTTCAAATGGTTTATTTTTGTTTTTTAGTTTTCATCATTTTTTGTTTTAGTTTTGATTATCGTTAACCAGTTCATTATTTTTTACACTATGACTATTTGGCTATTTGGCCTGCCATACTGCTAATACTCTTGCTCAATAAGCACTGTGTCATATGGAAGTTCACGGAATTTGTTAAATTGTGTCGTTGAATTTAGCTTAATTTGTTGTGGAATAGAGTTCGTGCCGGACTGTTTATTAGTGGCACTGTGTCATTTGCCAGCAGCGCTGTGTCATTTGCAGTTGAATCAGTTGAACACGGAGCTGTTGTTGATGGGCGAGTTGCATGAGAAATATCAGCAGCGATTGGCTGAGACGACCGACCAGCAGAGTACGGAGCTGGCCAATCTGCGCACTGGCTTTGAGGCAGCCACTGCTGACAACAACGGTCTGACGATTACATCGATTTGTATTATCAACAGTAGGGCTGCCGCCAGCTCTCATTTTAGAATGACAAATAAGTCAAATTAGTCAACTTGGCTGTAAATTTTTTGGTGCAGCAGTATGGCACTTTTTAGCATTAGGATCTAGTCTTCAAATTTGGCATTACATTTTCTAGTTTGGCAGCAACACACAGTTTTGGTATCAACTTGGCATTAATTTGGCAATAGTGACTGATTTGTCGTAGATGATATTGTTGAAAACTTAGCATTTTCTGTCAGAAAAATGCATTGTGTTAGATTACAATGACATTAATAAATTATCTCTGCAAACTTAACTGCAAAAGCAGTTATAAAGAATGGAAGGGGGATAGGTCTACTGAGAGTTCTTGGTGGGTTATGTTGAAATTTATACAAGAATCAATGATGTTCCTTATCACAATCAAAATGGATGTGATTTATGGCTGGGCAAGCATGTTGAGATCGTATCTTCAAGATCTTATGAGACGAGAATGAGGATCTGTTCATATGTTTTGCATTTGCACAAGCATATGACTCGATATGGAGAAAATGGTTATGTTAAGTCATCAAAGTGTTGACAAAGTGAGGAGATTGCACAGTGCTCAAAGCTCTCTATTGTATGTACATTGAGCATTCTACTCTGTGACTTTACACGCTGGCTGAACCACGGCTTGAGTGATACAAAAGTCTGTAAATATTATGAGTGTAGAAGTGAGGATTGAACTGCGCCAGAAGTCTGTTGAACTGGGTGCGGCGAAGGCAAAACTTGCGGATGTTGAACGACAGCTCCACATCAGGGTAACGTTTGATTTGCTCCTCGACACAGGCAGCGGTTTAGTCTAGTAGTAACATTTTTGGTCACATCAGCGAAGTTACTCAATACCGAGCTGGGTTAGTGCTGACATGGGTGACTGTTTCTGGGTATACTGTTTTGAGTTTGATCAAGATATCCAAATCAACTCATGCAGGCCATCACTCAGTGGAAACGCATCATGACTAGGGCCCTCTGTTTTTCACGGGACACGGAATTTCGAGCCGAGCTGCGGAATTTGCTTTTTTCCGCGGAATTTTGATATTGCCGCAGAATTTTACAGAAGTTAAGGAATGACCGATGATTAGTACGATTGTCGGATTTAAACTAACTATATCATGGAGAAAAATCAAACTGAACTGCCTAAAACTGCGTCCCTACTAATAATTACCATTGTATATGGCACAATTGTAAATTAACACAATGCGACTAATTGACAAATTGCACTTTTGAAAAGAAAAAAAGATCCATAATTTCCTTTGTATGTTGCTAGCGTAACTGAGCATCATACTAGCAGCCAAAAACCGAAGTTTTTTAAACAGAATAAAGCTTAGCTAATGCACAAGCGGAAGGCCGCAGTAAGCTGCGGAATTTGGACAATTTTGCCACGATGAGCTGCGGAATTTTGCAAAATGGCCCGCGGAATTTGGCAAAATTTACCACGGAAAACTGGGCCCTAATTATGACTGACCAGGGTTGTGCTACAGATTCTGCTGCGAAGCTTGTGATCTCTGGGCCTTGATCAGCCAAGAAGAGATATTTCTCCCATTGCCTACCACATTCACTTATGCCTAGATGGTGTGTCGGCCTGCAAAGCGGTCAACCATACGAGTACTAACCGAGCCTGATGTAGAGCAGCATATTGTTTAAGACTAATGGATCACAACTTTGTCAAACCACCATTCCAACACTAACACGAAATAGCTCAGCCATGTGGCTGCTGTCATAGCTTTAACCTTTTAAGAACTAGAATGGAGCATTGGAGCATTTATTTAGAGAAAGTAAAGATGAATCCACTTAATTGTTTTTTAGTTACCTGCTGCTGAAATGTCCCACTGTTAAATGGTTTTGTGACTCACATGCAAATGTCATCATATGCTATGATTTTTTACCATTTTGCATTTTTAAGAAGTTCTAGAGATATTAATTTGTAATCATATGTTCATTAATGTGTGTTTGTTAAAGTAGTTTAATCAGCTGACTGTTGGAGATTGTATGCTGTTTTTGTTGAATTGTACCATTTCACGGTACTGCAGCACTTCATCGCACGATACTTAATCGCACGAAATTTAATCGGGCGTATGAGTGAAATGGCAACAAAACAGTGACAGAACATGTTGACATTGAAAGCTATTGTTCGCAGCAAACTCCACGAAATTACTTAATATAGCGCAGGCCTACTGTTCACGCAGTGTTCATATATGTGTGCATTGCAGCCTACTTTTTAGTTATAATAAAAACACACTGTACATGTACAACCTATTATTCTCAATAAACTTAAACTTAAGGCCTATGCAATGTTCATGTAGTTTCGAGTTGTTAAGATTTACAACACCAGAGTTATTTGGAGTTTATGCGAAACTTTTAGCAACGCCATGAAATAGCTCCGCAACGATTCTTGCGCTTTTCGACGTATTTAAAATTACGATAAATAACAGTCTGTTTGCCCTTACTGCTAGTACCAAATACGACGTCCATGACTGCTTAGATTACGTTACTGCCCCAGGTTAATTGAACAGGGACTTTATTCAGTGCTTCGGTTATAATTAGTTTAGGGTTCGCTGCTAACGGTTATAAGTTGACAAAGAGTAAGGTTACAGCAAATTATGATGCTGGACGCGTGGACGACTGCCCGATGAAGTGTCGCGCGATAAAATTGCACGCGATTAACTGTCGCTGCGTTTAACTGTTACCGCAATGAACTGTCATCCAATGAACTGTCGCATGATTAAGTGTTGTGCGATGAAGTGTCATGAAATCCATTTCACGGTGGCATTTTAATATTTCATCTTAGTCAGGCAATAATCATTATACCACCAACAGTTGTAATATCTAAAATCTGTTATTAATTATGTGGCTTCAGATTCAGTGAGTTTCTCGCCGACATTGTGTGCTTTATGGATCTTTCTACTTGCTTACTTGTTTAACATTTTTTTGATGCTGCTGGTTGTGTTACTGGCCGTCGTGTTTTACTGCAGGACGTGATGATACAGGAACAGAAGCAGTTGTTGGAACATTCAAAAGTAGAATATCATAAGAAACTGCAGGTTTGTTGTACCGGTACTTAATTGCTTTTTGGGTGTTATACTGCAGCAGGCAAGTAAGGTTGTTGAACTCTTCGCGTGTTATTCATATTTTTTCTGTTAATTGTTTTGCTGTCATTGTGTGGTGAATACTGTTTTTCATTATCTCCGCCAAGGTAAACATAGTGAATGCTGGTGGAGATAATGTTTTCATCTAATTTCCGTGTGTGCATATGATGACTCATTAAGTAGCGGTGCATATGCTGTTACTTTTCCTTCTCTTTTCCCTGCTGTGAAGTGGCCCTTTCTCCCTGCCCTTCCTTGTATTTATTCTTGGCCGACCCCTGTTGCCATGGCAACGAATTTTGAGATAAAAAAAATTGGCTACAACTTGGCTTGTATAAGAGATATTTTCAAGATGTTTGCATCTAATCAGGAGGGGGTGTTCGGGGATAGGCTGTTGAATAAGGTTAATCTAATGCTACCACGATCGACCATTGTTACCATGGCAATGACATTTGTGGAATTTGGCCAAAAAATTACTAGAAGTGTAGTAGTAACAGTAGTAGTAGTGTTTAAATTATTTCACTTAGCAGAGATATGCACTCTTACGAGTGCTTTCTAGATGTGTTATGTAATGAATAGAGTGCAGAGAGCGTTCACAGGGAGACACTGTTGCGTGATCAGCGTACAATACTTGACCTTCAGAACGAGCTTTCAATGCTTCGTCATCAGCAGCATACAGCGATAGGTTGTGTCCACTGCGTGCATTGTATTAGTGCCATTCACTAGTGATCACTTCATTGATTGGCGAATGGATGGCTCGGTTGATTCATTGATCTCTATGGCCCGAAGTTTTCCGCAGGCCGCGGAATTTTGAAGCCGCGGAATTTGCCTTTTTCCGTGGAATTTTGATATATCCGGAGAGTTTTGTGGAATTTCAAAAAAGTTGAGAAATGATTGGCAATTGGTACGATTGTTGGCTGATGATGCAATTTCATCTCGGAATGTGACAGAAAAAATTCAAACTGAACTGCCTAAAACTGCAGGCCCTACTAATAGCTATCGCAATACGGCAAAATTGCATAAAGCAAACACAACACAACTTGACAGACTGCACTTTTAAAATAAAAAAAAATGATTGATAATATTTTTGCTAACATAACTTAGCACAATGACAGTCTACATAACGTATTGTTTTTGCAGCAGTAGGCCTAACACTGGTTCAAACGTACAGTTTACAGGGGAAACTTTTACAGGGGTTTACAGGGGCCTCCAGCCCCCCTTAAATGACGCCTCTGCACAAATGAAAGACTGCATTGAGCTGCGGAATTTGGACGATATTGCCGTGGGAAGCCGCAGAATGTTGCAAACTGGTCTGCGGAATTTGGCAAAATTTTCCACGGAAAACTGTGGGCCCTAATGTCAGTCAGTTAATCAATCGTTTGATTGATCAGTTAATTCTTTTGTGATCAATTTATTTATTAATTCATTTATCGGTCTGTTTGTTTATTGTTTGTTTGTTTGCATATTTTATTTTCTTGTATTCGTTTTTATGGGACATAATGCTTTGATGTCATCCAGTTATGTGCGCATACATGAGTGCGTCTTTGCATTTATCCACAATGTTGTTTTCACATTATTACTGGCATGCACTGGTAGATGAACTTTTGAGGTTTTGGAAAATTGAGATCCTTACAACATAGAATGTTTACTGACGGCTTGGTGGTGAAATGATGGGGAGTCGGATTTAGGATTGAGAGGTCGTCAGTTCAACTTCTGGTTGGGTTGCTGTTAAATGGATACTACTTGGGTGGGTCACTGTTTCGTGACAGCTAAACTGTCTCAATATATAACGAACCATCAAGTCATCTCAGCACTCAGCCTTCCATTCCTCTTGCATGGGTAAATCGAGTATCGGTTTGCTTGTGTAAGGTGGATCATGTTCGCCTGTGTGATCCCATGTGGCAGGTAACGCTTTGTAGCTCTGAGATGGGTTGCCTAGGGGAGCTGTAGACACGTTTAAATGTTGTTGTCACAGGTCGTCGGCTGCAGTCGGCTCCGCTGATCAACAATTCGTTGTCAGACTCCGGCTCTGCTGAAGCACCTGCTGCTGCTTCTGCTGCTGCAGCTGTTGCCATTGACAACGCATCAGTGTTGTCCAACTTCCCATCCCCGGCATCATCAGCGGCCGAAGCGCTGGAGTTTGAGACAGTCACATTCGCTCAGGACGCCGTCGATTTACTCAACCAACATTCAACTCCACGCCGCCATAGCTGAACAACTTTGTGGCTGTTCTTTGCACAGTGACTGCCACTGGTCTCGACAACATGGAAATGTTACGTTGCGGTTTTCATAGTTTTGTAGCAGCCACTCCCACCGTTTGTAATACTTTTCTTTGGGACATTCTCAGGTGTGCTTTTCGTACACTGTTTTCATGGCTAGCTCAGTAAGTTTGTCTATAACCTGACTTTTATTGGCCTCCAATAGACAGCATTCTGACACTAATGACTGTCTGGAGGATAACAGGGAAGATTATTAGAAGATTATTAGAACTGCCATTAACGTTAAATATGCACAATTATAATTGGCAGTTTTTACAATTTTAGGTTTAGGTCATTTCTAGTGTTTTATGCTTCATTAAGGTTAAAATTTTTGTTCTGTTATTATGTATATGTGCAATCCCACCTGAAAAATCCATCCCCTGAAATGACCTATATACTATGTTGGGCAGGACGTTAAACCCTACTCACTCACTGACTTTTAGGGCATCCCATTTCATTGACTGTGTCAAGTAAGTCAATAAAAATTTGATAAACTTGTTTGATTTATTATGTGTGACGATTGTATCATATCTCTAACACATCCGTTTTCATGTATATGTCAAGCATTGCATAGTTAATTAATTCAGGCTTAAGTATTAATCAATTTTCTGTCGAATCTTGGCTGAGGACTAAGTGACTGTTACCTGTTGCTGTAAAGCCCTTTAACCTGGTTGCTGTTATCAGTTTTTCACCAAGTTCTACTTAATTTGTCGTTCATTTTTTGTGCTGTTGTGCCTTATGGTCTGACTATTTGACCTTTACTGTTTGTATTTATATCTTTTCATTTGCATTGTCAAACGTATAAAATAAAGGACACAGAACACTATTATGACTATTAGGGTGTGCAAGACTTTCAGTGAATTGACTCTTAAGTTTGCAGAGGTCGTCGTTTAAAACCTACTATTTGCTGCAGTCTATACTAAATCAAAAAGGTTTGAAGTTTGAACTACTAACAGTGCTATCCCTCACTGATTTTTTTTGCATTTTTGCATCTGTAATGAATGATACAGTTTTAATTAGCCTTTGATTTTGTGGTGCCTAGCAATGCATTTCTTTACCGACCTATTTATAAGACTGCTTAGTTTCGGACAGTGTGTCGTTTGTTTGGCTTTGTGTGAACTCTGGCAGTTAATTCTGCTGGTGTTAATGTTTGGTGCTTGGCTGTTGTTGATTGGGTGATGTACTCCATTCTGTAAAGTCCTGCTTCTATGAGGGTCATTCAGAAAGTTTGTAGACCGATATAGTTAACCAAAAGAGATTTGCATCATATTTTGTTGCTTTTCAACATAGTTATCTGCAACTGAGATGCCCATGGTCCAGTGTTTCTACAAAGTTCGGTAGAAGAATTTTTAATGTTGGTCTTTTGGCGAACAATTTCCGGTCATCAGTAAATGTGTGTTATTTCATGAATTGCAATTATAACCCAGTAATAAGTTGTGCAATGTGCAATGCTGCAGTGATAGATGGTACTAACCAGTAAACCAATTACAATGACGTTTAACATCCATCTATATCAGGCTACAAACTTGCTGAATGTCCGTCGTTGTCTGCATGGCATAGTCTATTGGTGGCTGAAACACGAAGATCAGACTTTTTCTACAGTGGAATCTGAGCTTTGGAGAAATGCTGAACCAAGTGCATTTTAGTTGCAAAACTCTGTTGCAAAGTGACAGAATATGATGCAAATATCTTCTTTTTGAATGGTTCTCGTATAAGTAAAATACTGACAGTCAAAACAACGTTTATTGCAGCATGTTGTCGGTGACATTACGGCGTCATCGTGACATAACAGATAATTGCCAGTCATTGACTGGTTGTTGCTGACACTTAGTACTAATAAGCAGATAAAGGTGAAGGGAAACGAACGTGATTATGATTTCACAGATTTGCTGTCGTGGTCTCCTTGAGTGAAAGTTTGTTGTTAGCAAGCTAGGCCGACGTAATTACTAGGGATTGCAATCCCGGGATCCCGAGATTTGGGATCCTGGGATCCTGGCCTTTTTCGCCAATTTCAAATCTCGGGATTAGCGGCGTCCTAATCCCGGGATTTTGGGATTGCAAAAATTAGTTAAAATTGTACTTTTCCGCGTGTTAAGTGATACAAATAAGATTTTTAGTCGTCTGATGAGTAAAATATTTCATGTGCGCTAGAGTCCTAATCCTTACTGTGCACTGTAATTTGTATTTTGAGAGTCACTGTATGTCAGTGGCGGTTCTAGCCCGCAACATCTTGGGGCACGGTCCCATGGCAAGCGCGGTAGCGCAAGCCTATAACGAGGATCTGGGGCAGAGCCCCCAGCGGGGTCCAGGGTCAGGGGGGCAAAGCCCCCTTGAAGCTGAAACATTTTTGGTATTTGGACGTACAATGGAAGCTGCAAATTTGCCAAATTTTGTACAATTTGGAGCCAAAAAGAAATTGAATATTTGTGTTATATTTACAAAAAAAATCATGAGTGGCCACGAAACTGGGGGCCTGGAGCAAAACTGGGGGGGCCCCGGCCCAGGCCTAAAACCATCACTGACTGTCATTCCTACAGTTCGGATATAACTTCTGTAAAAGCCTACACTACATCATATGCATGAAATAAGTAAACTGGGGATGGCAACATGACGACCAAACTGTACGCCTAATCCCGAAACGGGATGCCGGGATTACAAGTTTCTCAATCCCGAATCCCAATCACTATATTAATTACATGAAATATTAATTACATGAAAAACAAAAAAAAACATCCAAAAATTTTCTACTGACATATTATGCATATTATGCAGAACAATTTTTGATGGACAAGAATTAAGGTGCGTTCTCACTGCGTGCGTTATCGTCACGTGCGCTAAACGCGAGGACCATTTTAATTGAATTGGTTATGTATCTGCTATTCTAGGGTGAGATAGGGCTTAATTGAACAGTCACTTGAGATGGTCCCCGCGTTTAGCACGCGTTAACTAACGTGCGTTAACGCGCGCAGTAAGAACACGCCTTTATAAACAGTGGTTGGTCGATGTCCGCGTGAACCTTATTTTGTTATTTTTGTTATTATTTTTTCTGTTTTATTATTTTGCATGTTCCAACTACCAAGGTAGTTAGCAAGTCGTGCGCAATTTTGCTGAGAATGCTTTAAAATATTTTGTCAATGTTTCGAACGTGGTTACGTGTAAAATAAAGCACAAACATTTGCAAAATGTTTTTTTTTTCGTTTTACACGTTGTACATATAGCCGCGGCCTTAGTTCGCCTGTATTTCAGCGCCTTGTGGACCAGCATAGCTACACTTCTCATTAAGTTTTACTGGTCAGATCTCTTTTACCACTGGCACTAAAGGTCAGCCTCCACTTGCAGGTAGAGATTGTCACCGACTTGTATACTATGGTTCCTACGGTCAGGGGAAGTCAGGGAATTTAAAAGTATCCGGGTGCAAAAGTTAACAAAGATGCAGGAAAAAAATTTTTCCTGCTTGCTTCGCTCGCAGATTATTTGTACTTCCACTTTTAAATTTGTTCCGCCGCCCTTGTTTCTAGTGTGATTGCAAGCGACTGAAAACCGACATTGGTATTTTGCGTGAACAAATTAGTCAGGGAAAACTATTCATTTTGTTCTGGAAAGTCGGGGAAAATAAATTCCACGGACTAGTAGGAACCATTGTATACGTAGGCCTAACACGTGCATAATCCATAAGGCCTTCAGTTCAGTTGCGGACGCTGCGTATAACCATCGTCTCTGAAATAGTCACAGCAGTGTAGTGTAGGACTTCTATCACGATCCAGGTCCCGGCGTCTTCGGTACCTGCAAAACAACAACGTGCTTATGCCGACATGTTATACGGTTGTCAGGCGCCTCAGGTGTTGACAGTAAATTAGGTCTGACGGTAGTTAGGCCTAGTTCACACTCGGTATCTGAGACTCCGGGCGCACGCCAAATATGCGACTTTTTATTGATGTCCGGCAGGCTAACCTTTTCGTTTGATTTTTTGAACGGGAAGTTTTTAAATTTCGTGTCTGCATGGCAGCAGCAAACTACTCGATGTACTGCTGGATTATTTAACTGTACATCATTGTACTTCTAAGTTTTTCTCTTTTTTCGCTTCTCTTTCTTACCTGCTATCATGTAGGTTTATTTATTATTGTTGTTAATATTATCCGAGCACACGTTTAGGTGACAATCAATCGATCACAGGCGCTGTAAACACCTGAACACGTATCACAGAGTCATTAGCATTAAATTTCCAAAAAAACACAGAAATAGAAGTTAATATTTTTTACAGATTCTGTTTATGCTCTGTTTCTTGCTGGTCAAGCCGTTTCACGTAATGTAAATAAGCAGTGTGCGACAGATTTCAGTCAGACGTGTAGTACGTATAGACGTTAGAACACAAAAGATGCGAACCAGAACTGCGCGGACGGATGACGTGTCCAAGTAGCATTTGACCGTCACTTCTTTCCTGAATTATTTGCACAAATAACGTTATTCGTGTAGTAGGCAGAGTAAATTAGGTTTCTATCTGCTGCATTAATATTCCTGATTTTGGTTAGGTACGGATTTATCTCATAATACTCCCAGATAAGTGTGAACTGATGCTGCCAACGTTAGCAAACCGGATCCAGGATCCACGAAATAATCCGGATCGCCACCATCATGTAGGCCTAATTCTCAGTTATTGGTACAAGTCCAGCAGTGGCGGATCTACGCTTTAGCCAAGGGGGGGGGGGCGGAATATCCCTCTTGCTCTTCCCCTTCCACCTCTCTCTCCCTCCCCTTTTCTTTCTTTTCCCCTGTTCCTTTTCCCTTCTCTCTTCCCTCAGAAGTAGGACCCCTTGAATCTAGCTAGGGAGCTTGGGGAGCGCTCCCCAGTGGGGTCTGGGGCGGAGCCGCAGCCGAAATCGAATCTGGTGCATTTTAGCCTTAAAATATAACATCTGGTGGCAATAATTTTAATAAATTACCTTATACACGAACTTTTTAATTAGCAGTTCGGCAGAGCATATAAAGTGTTTACTTATGCATAGGGGCTCAATCGGGGGGGGGGCTGCACGTCCGCCCCCCCCCCTTGGATCCGCCC
>Ga0209367_1005208_pt1 | contig 18026 bp, 8 predicted proteins | sample WorMetLIZISLAND2_FD_187412 | JGI IMG/M metagenome (GOLD analysis project Ga0209367, IMG submission 187412) | Marine gutless worms symbiont microbial communities from Max Planck institute for Marine Microbiology, Germany - Olavius geniculatus... ... | reverse complement strand
TTTAAAGAAGACCTGGTGGACCGAGGAGTCGATTGGAACAGCGTCCGGGCTGTGGCTACAAACAGAAGCAGATGGCGAACTCTTGCTGCCCATTGTCCTGTCAAGGACCGGAGGATCTAAGTGCTAAGTAAGTGAGTAAAATATATAATTTAGGTTCGGCCTATATTTGGTGGAGTCGATTTTGATTGTTTCGATTTAACGAAGTGCGCAAACGAGTCTAACCAAACTTAGCAATACGGCATTACGACAGCGCACGAAGTTGTGCACTATTCATTGGCCGATTATGTAAGTGTGATTTTATATAACAAATCACTGATATACCATTGGTTATCATGCACACACTGATATACAAATGAGAGCTAATTGCGTCAATATTTACCACACAGATGGCAGCTCAACACTGTTGTGGCAGTGTTAATGACAATTCTGTTTTCTCTGCAATTGAAGGCAACTTATTACTAGTCCTCTACTCGAGTTTACTGGCTTGTGTTACGTATATGTACTGCGTCATAACGCTTAAATAATAATAAATGATAGCCCAAACAAAGCATAATCGCAAATAACAAAAATACAACAAATTAATCATTAAAAAAGTGTGAACGGAGGTCCGAAAGACAATGAATGTCAGTGGCCTGAGCACAATATCATTGTCATGCCGCATCCGGCTTGCGTCGTCCTAAAGAAAAACATCAAAAATAATTTCATGCGATTATACATCTAGCAAATAATTCATTGAAACTGTCGTAGTTGTTGTTTTTGGACTGATTCCAAGTTGCGCAATGCGCGTACTTCTAATTTCAGGCCAGAATACACATTAGCGTCGTGGCAAAAAGTTGGGGGCGGGCAAGGTGCAAGTGCCCCTTCCCCCTAAATTTTAGAATGTCAAAAAATTGTGGACAAAATCTTTTTGACAGACAATTTTTGTTCTAGAATGCAAATTGTAAAGCTAAAGGCACCTAGGTTTATGTGTGCGTGTGTTGTTTTTCGTCGTTAATGATTTTGCATTTCTCTGGTCCACTTGGCCAGCGACTCGGAAAGAATTGTGCGCTACTGCACGTTTATTTGACGCAGGAATCATTAAACACTGAGTGTTTGTTTGCACATGATGCCTCTCAGTCGCTTTACCTGTATTTTATTATACTGTCTAGTTTGCAGTGATGGGCAACTAATAATTAAATAAATTAATGAAACTATAACTAAATTTCAATTAGAAAAATTAATTAACCATTAGTTAACAACTACTTTAACAATAAAGTTAACTAAACGAATAAGCTTTGATTAAATTGCAACTATTTATTTGTTGTAACATTGTCGACAAAATGCTGTTGAAATTGGGCATACGTAGGCTAAGCTATAGATAAATTAAAAAACAAACAATTTAAGCATTCAATAATAAATTACACAAATAAAAATTCACTGTGTAAATTTATTAATTTATGTCAATTTACTCTTGCGACAGTTGCTACCCTCAGTTTACTGCAGTCAGTACAATAACATTTTGAAAGTAACAAGAAATATTTTAGATTGTGACCAATCTAATGTACTCCTCGCGCACATTATTTTCTTTTCTATTCTTTTAACTGCTTTTTTGTTCCTTTCTTTTCACACCGCAAATAGCGGTGCCGACAGCATAATCTCGCCGACAACATTAACCGTGCAACTGACGTCATCACGTCACGTGACCCCAAAAGGTCAAACTTGTGACCTCATCATCTTTGAGACGCCATACCTCCATAACGATGCTAGATAAACGCATGGTCTTGTCCATAGTGACCATGCGTCTATCTAGCACCGGTATGGAGATATGGCCGTTTGAAGTTCACCCAGGAAGGCTCTTCCAGGAACAGAGGTCGGTCGTCGGTCGGTCGGTCGGTCGGTCCTCAATAATACACTGATCTTATATACTCCTCTTCGCTACGCTAGGAACGTAGTGCGCGAGGAGTAAAAACTGTGCAAGTGAATTAACTAATTTTAAAAGTAATTTTTATTTCAATTGCTAACTAAAATAATAATCAAGCAAACCACCGTTTTAAACAAACTGGTTTATTTCAATTAAACTATTTATTTAGCTGAAATAAATTAATGATTAAACTATTAGCAAACAACTTTTAGTTAACTTCTTCCGATCACTGGACTCAGGTTGTGCGCCATTAGTATTATATAGGCGACACAGGTGATCATTAAACTGACTGTCTGCATAAAATGTCTTCCTCTACTTGTCTCTCTTTCTTTTACCTGTCTATAGTCTAGATAGACTTCGTCGCTCGAGTGAACGCTTAATGACCAGTCGTTAATGTCGATTCGCAGACGCAGCAGCAATAATGATCAGAGTGCCCACAGTACTGAAGGATGTTTGCTTGCACCTGCATCTACTTACGTTCAATGCGAAACTATATGCCTAGCCGACGACAGTCGAATGCCTAAGTGGATCAGAAACGCACTGCATGGAGTAAGAGCTATCCGGGAATGACTTTTACCATTCCCATTTTCCTCCCGTTCCCATTAAAGTCATTCCCATTCCATTTTCAGCCATTGCCTCGACGACACTTTGTTGCCATTCCTATTTTTCTCCTGACACCATTCCCGATTCCCGTCCATGTACAATGACAATGAGTTTATTTGCACACTTGCGGCTATAAAGATAGCCGAATAGCAGTGCAAACAGTGAATGCAAGCCAAGAAAATGTATGATAGCTTACTAAGACACATAAAACTTACTGTTCGCGGACATACTACCTTCAAACATTTTGTCCAGATGAAAACTCTGAGAACACTATACGTACACTGACAAGGCGCGATCAGAGCGAGAGAAGTAAAATGATCTTGCCAAAATACTCTCTATACGACGTTATAGAAAAAGTTTTGTAAATATATAGAAATTATATAGAGTATTTTGGCAGGAAAAAGTAACTGAATGAAATGACATAGTTCCGATGTTGTATAGTGCGCCCTCTAGCTTTCGTTATAGTTTATTTCATTTTTGTTTCATTTGACACACTTATACAGTTTGAGACTAGCGGCGTTGTGTGTTTGAAGAGTTTGGGGCAAGATGTTGCAATTTTTTCGACAGACATCTGCACATTTCCGACATATGGTAGGCTATAGAAGTGCCTGGAGTGAATTTTAATTTTGGCCCCACATCCTCAAGCAAAGTATTTTCAGCCCCAATGATTGTATTAGAAATTTTTGGACGACAAGTTTTCTTTTACAAACCAACAATTTTCCGACGGCGAAAATTTGTTTGTGTGTCTATAATCCAAAAGTTCGATAGTTCGAAGGTGTATACTGCAACAGACATTTTCACTAACTAACTTTTACCCTAACCATAACCCTAACCCTAACATTAACCCTATTCTTATCCCTAACTTTTAACCATACTATTAACTGACAGAAAACTTTGAGATTAAGTCAACGTCTGTAGAAGTGTATAAAAAAACCTAAAACTTTTGGACTATGGAACCTCGGATTATCGAGCTGCCCCTCTTAAAATTTAGAAGACGAATGCCTCCTTTAAGACAAAATAATAATAATAATGCATCGTGCCTGATGTTCCAAGAAGCGTGGAACGTTGTAGACGACGGACATGATGACGACGACAGCGATCTGTATGCGAGTTCGACGCAGAGGGGTGATTTTGTTGTTGTCGTTGCACGGACAACTACAAAAAGCAAGGACGTTGTCGTCGTTCTACGCACAACTATTGTAACATAGTGTGATGTTGTAATTGTTGTACAGACAACTGCGACAACACACGGCGTGATGTCGTAGTTGCACGAACAACTACGACACAAAATGCGAGTCCGACGCAGTAGCGTTGTCGTGCCGAACTCCTCAACTGCTCGGCAGACAGCATTGTACCTGTTGACCGAGACCAAACCACGCCGCCGCACCATGCGGAATGTTACCTGCCACGTGTGTGTACCATGGTATAGACTGGTCCTGCAACATTTACCTGTTAACCGAGACGAGCACCGTCAGCCAGACAGTGACCGTGTGAAAGATATCAACGTTCGTCTTGCAATATTAAAACTTTTCCTAAGGGCCAGGCTACTCAGCCATAGCAATAGTTATCAATAAACACTGTGTCGTCGCAGACGTCTGTGAAACGACGACAAGTCAATATATATCGTAGTTGTCCATGCAACGAAAACATGACGCTGTGTTTTCGAAACAAAATAATCACACTGTGTGCTGTTGTAATTGTCTGTGCGATGTGCAACAATTACGACACCACAGTGTATTGTAGTGGTTGTACCTGAAACAACTATGACGTCAACATATGTCGTAGTTGTTCACGCAACTACAACATCACATTGTGTCGTCGTAGTATTTAATGTTACCGTGTGGAAGATCATCGCTGGCGGCCAGATGTAGATGATGTAGTCGAATGTATCGTAGTCGATCTGTAGGTAACCTGCACATTTCGAGAATTCGTGACTTTCGGTTTTAAAATGTGCAATTTTTGCAAAGAATTTTGAATTTGTGATTATCCTCGAATCTTTTGGCCATTCTTGAACCATGGGCTAGCGTTGTCCGACTTCCAAGTTTGAACGCTGAAAGTTGCGACTTGCGAGTGTTGCTACTGACTACTGAGTGATGCCTAACTGTGTGAGTTCACGTAAACTTGGGAACTTCGACTGCTGATAACCTACTAAATTACGTCGTAGTGACTAAATCACAGGCGCGCAGTAGCGAGCCTTGTGTTAATGACGGCCGGCTAAGTCAATGGAGAATGGCAAAATTCGACCCCTCGCAGATCCGAGACCACTCGACTGATTGACAAAAGAATTTGAAAAAAATGATAATGTCGGCGTGACGACCCCCTGTTCAAAATTTCGTGCAAATCCGTCCATTGGGGGCTTTTCGGCAAAGAGGTAAAATATAACGAATTTTTTAAAAATTTCCATATGCCTTTTTTGATGGCCGACCTACAGGTCAGACCGGTAAGCGAATTTCTACACGCAATGGCTCAAACGACGCGATCTTACGCAAGGGTGTGCCTTTTGAAAGGTAAAAAAAATGTAAAGTTAATATTTAACCCATGAAAATTTTTTCGAAGTCGAAAATTGGGCCAAAAAACGGACAAATGTTCAGCCAAAAGCGCTCCTGTATAAAATTTTTCACATATAAACGGTCCTTAATCGTCATCGTAGGCCCATAAAAGTTGTATAGTAAATAGACAAAAATGGCTATTAAAATTCAAAATATGTAGTAATTTTTGACCCTCTACCTACAGTGTGGCTGGGTGATCTAACGGTAACGTGTCGGACTTGTAATCCTGAGGTAATTCAGAGGCGCAGGTTTGACTCCGCACCAGGACACTGCCGGGTAACGACCTTAGGCAAGTTGTTCACACACATGTGCCTCTGTCACCAAGCAGTATAATTTGGTACCGGCTTCACCGCTGGGACGTAAACAGGCACACCGCGCGTTACACTGGCCCCGTATCCGTGGTCTCGCAGTGTAAAAACTGGTGTCTGGCTGAGGGCCTTAGGAAACGGAGATCAGCGCCGCTCTATGGACCGTAAGGCTTGGGAAGGACTTTACGTTTTTTCCCTACAGGTCACGTGACAAGGCGCATGCGCAGTGAACGTTTTCGCCTCCAAAAACACGCCCCTGTATACAATTTGCACCTACAAACGGCCCTTAATCGTCATTGTAGCCTCATAGAAGTTGTCTAGTGAATAGGCAATATGGCATCGGGAATTTAAAATATGTAGTCATTTTGGGCCCCGCCTATAGGTCACGTGACTAGTCTCCGGAACCGTTAAGCTAAAGCCTTAACGGCTGGTCTGAAGCCTTAGCGCTGGCTTAGCGGTTAAACCGCTAAGCCGTTAAGTTAGCGGCGATCCGGACCGCTAGACCTTAGCGGCGGCTTAGCAGTCCGGACCGCTAAGACGTCCGTCACTGGCAGGCCCTCGAGAGGTGGGCGTAGAGTTAGGGTAAGTTATCCCAGGCCCCGCGACATTTGGAGGCCCCGCCGTCGCTCAGAAATATAAAGTACACCAGAGTGTGCCGTTTAAAAAACAACATTCAAAAATCTTCTCCCCAGATCGGCTTCGCGAGAATGTTTTTCCCGGGCCGTAATACTTCCACACATCCCACTTCCCACGTGAGCGAACATATCTACCAATTTTGCCGAGCTTGACGAATAATGAATTTATGTCCCGCAGTTCATCAGGTGTTAAAGTAGGCTACGTCGTACAGTAACGAACGTATTCTTAACGTTCCGCGAAGCCATTGCTATTTATAAAAATCATACAAAATTATCGAAAATTCACGTCAATCTATGCTCATTAGTCATGCTCATTAATATTCATTTACTGATTGTCAGTCACCGTCCATTAGCAGTTGGCACTGTGACTGCGACCAGAGATGACGACTGACGAGGACGCGCGCACTCACGCTGGCGCTCTGCTTGCAGCAGTGTGAGCACAGCACAGTGTTTGATTTTATTTTGTCGTTAGACCACGAAGACCGATTATCGGCGGCGACGGCGCGAAACCCTAGCGGTCCAGGACCACTAACTTAACAGTTGGTTGCAGTCTGAGGCCTTGACGGCGGCGGCGGCGAATGGCGGCGGTTCCGGGGACTACACGTGACACCGCGCATGCGCAGTAAACTTGTGGCCCTTAACATGGACTAAACGCAACTTTGAGGCTTTATATCTTAACGGTGCAAGATTGACGCATGGTCGTCATTGACTACCCATAGGAAAAGCTGCGTTTTTGATGCTGAAAGCGTTCGTGTTTGGTCATATATGGTCGTATATTAAGAATACGCTAATTTATGCATGTCGACCAAATACTATTATAGTTTTAATAGTTTTAGCTAATAGTTTTAATTCCTGCTGACTCTTTCGAATTTTTCGTCTACCGTGACATGCATAAATTATCGTATTTTTAATATACTTATCTATGACCAAACACGAACGCTTTCAGCATCAAAAACGCAGCTAAAGTGACCACGGCGAGTGCATTGGTCACGTGACCAATGACGTCATGTGACCCGAAAAAGGTAGAGGTTGTGACCCAACAATCTCTGAGGCCCGTATCTTCTTAACCGTGCAATATAGGCGCATGGTCATCATTGACCACCAATAAAAAAGTGCCCACGTCGAGCCCAATGGTGACGTCAGGTGACCTCAAGAAGTCAAGGTCGTGACCCAAAATCTTTGAGGCTTTGCATTTTTATATCCATGCAAAACAGATAAGTTATAATTGACCACCTACGAGAAAACATTTTTAGTAATAAAGGATCATAAATAAACGTATAAAACATCAGTTTATACACTTGTTGACAGTTAGGCGATGTGATCGTAAGTGATATCACATTATTATGATTTTTGCTGTTTTCGACGTATCAGTCATTGCGTGTCGAAGTAAACAAGTGTATAAACTGATGTTTTGTACATTTATAATAATATAGACAATTTTAGTTTGCATTTTGATTGCAGTACTTTGATTTGACAAAAGTGTCAAAGTAAAATTCGCTACGTGTTATAAATTCTGGAAAAAAAATATCGCGATTAATTTTTAAATTCCGGAAAATTTACCAACTGCGAATTCTCGATGTAAGGTGACCTGTGTAGGGGTAGACGGCCGGTAAGGCGTAAACGGCTACGGCGACGACAAGCAGAAGTGAGTCGGTGACCGCCATGCATTGTAGCAGCAGGACGGCAGAAGCCGCGGCGTCCGACTTGTGTTGACGACAGAAGACGACGAACGACGTTCTAGCAGGCCACATTACGGGTTTTGTTTGTTCGTCCGTCCGTCCGTCCATCCGTCCGTTTCTCACTGAAGACGACGAACGACGTAGCGTTACCGATCAGCCCAAACAGACAGAACGCGCCGATCAGCACCGTGCGTATGTTATACTCAATTACAACAACTCACGATGTGATGTCGAAGTTGCACAGACAACTACGACGCGTATGTGATGGTGTCATCCCGCAAGAACGCGCCGACCAGCAACGTGCATGTTGTAGTCGTTACGCAGATAACTACGACAACTATACAAACAGTTGCACGTGCAACTACGACACACTACGTGATGTTGTCGTTGCACGGACAACCACGACAGAACGCGCCGATGAGCACCGTGCATACGACGAAATCATACAGCCGACACGACGACTCGTCCACCGCCGATACTGACGTCATTGGTGCCGTCATAAATGGCGTCTGTGGTGACGTCACTGTCGCGTCGGGTGCTCCGGCAGCGGTGATGAGTGGCGTAGTGATCTTCATCGTCGCAAGTCAAGTCGCTGGCTGCTGATGTACTTGCCTGGTTCACTGATTTAGCAGCGAGCAGTCTGAACGCGGACGATTGACATGCGTGTATTGTCGGCTGCACTCGTACGACTATAACAGTCAATTACCTGTTGCTCAGCTACAGAGCGTCACCTGCCATATGTGATATCATACGTGTATTGTCAGCCTTAGGCGTACGACTATAACAGCGTTACCAACACGACGGTTTGCCTAAACACCCCATATCACAGAGATGACCGCAGATCAGTGCTACAGATTACCGCAGATTAGTTGAGGTCACAGAAATAGTCCAGAACTCAGTAATCTGCGGTCACTAACATCTAGCAAGTTATAGGATTTGAGCTGATTTGCGGTAGATCTGCAATGTTCAGGCAGGATCCTCCCTTTAATCCATTTAATCCGGACAGATTAAGTGCATTGGATGCATTTTGATGTAACTATGTTATTAGACACATTCTACGATAGGCAGAATACACGAACAATACTGATACCCGGAAAAAAAACTTTGCAGAGAACAGAAGAGAAAAATAACTTCAGTGTTTAGTAAAGCACCGGGCTGCACATTTTGTTGTTGTAAAAATTTGTGAGCGAAGCTTATTACTACTATCCTATTACTTAGTACTCGTCATACATTATCCACTGCATGCTTTACACTGAACGAGCTGTTTGTGACTGTCGAATGAAGACATCGTCCATTAGCTTGGATCGATGCGGATTAAAGCGGCGGCATTTCTGACTTGCGTCCGATCCAATTAGTGGCAGGAAACGACACAGAAGCCCGACATCCGTTCGTTTCGTCATCGACTGTATGAAATCACACGTTCAGTACAGCGTTGCGTGCGTGCTAAGTTCAAACGTAAAAGAATTAATAGGCCTACAGACGTGCGCGTACGTCTTAGGGCGGCAAAGACTTCAGAAAACGAAATCGATCATGTAAAGCATATTAATATCTTGATTTACATTTTGTGAATCCTACGAGCGTATTACACGTGTGTAATATTCAATTTATCATAATACACACATGAATCGAACTATGGTCTGAAGGCTGTGCAATACAACTAAATCTTTTATTATAAATAAGCCTACTCAGAAAATAATTTTAATATTTTTTGGCATCCAAAATCATGCAAAAATTTGACTTAAATAATTACTGCAATTTTGCTCGCCTTACCTTAGTACTGCTGCTACACTACCTTGAAAAATGTAGACATCATAGTTAGGCTATTTACAACATTTTTATTGGGTGGCGCATGTGTCGGTTATAGGAAAATCATTGAAACCACAAAAGCGTTAAGAATCTATAACTCGTTTAACATTAATTTATTCGTTTTAAGATCTTACGTCGACGAACTGAAGTGAAGCATCAACAGCGAGTGGGCCGCTCTAAGTCACGCAGTTATTGAATGTGCTGGTGGCGAGTGGCGTCACATGCTGTAATCACGGCTTGTGCGATAGCAACAAGCTGTTGTATAAGCGATGTGCCAAGTCAATGGGAAGGCCAAAATTTCGACCCCCCACTGCTCCTACATTTTCAACCGATTTTAATGAAACTCTAAACCAAGAAAGATATGCGGGATACGACCCCACGTGCAAAATTTGGTTAATGTGGGACGACGGGAAAGGGCTATGCTTAGGGAGGGCATTTTTCGTTACTTTTTGTGTTATATCCTTTTTTGTATATTTGCTCACGCCTACAGGTCACACCAGAAGACCGATCACGACCGTTTATGGCTCAAAACGCGTGTTTCCGCGTAAGATAAGCCTTTTGGGGGTCTGGATAATACAAATAATGTTTGGGGGCAAAACTCCCCAAAAGCATGGTTTTGGGGGGCCTGAATGAGCATTTTTCAGCAAAATTTGCAAAATTTTCGAATCGAGATATTTCGAAAAGTACGCACTCGATTAACACAAAATTTGAAGGAGAATTTTAGGTGCACAAATGGACTTCGTGGGTGGTCCAGCATTACAAAATTACAACTCAAGACGGTGGCGGCCGCCATCTTGGATTTTTGCACAAACAGCAATAACTCAGCCGCCGATTGACGTAGATGACTGAAATTTTGCAGTAATGTAGACGGCTACCACCGGAAATAGACCATTTGACCAAAATGGACAAAAAAATATAAATTCAAGATGGCGGCGGCCGCCATTTTGAACTTCATTTATTGCTCATAACTCGTTTATTATTGCACATAATTGCACAAAATTTGGCACGTGTATTACTTTTGAGGTCCTACATACAAGCATGCCATCATGTTGGATTTTTGCACAATAGCAATAACTCAGCCGCCCACTGTAATATATTAATGAAATTTTGCAGTAATGTTGTCGGCTGCTACCAGAAGTGAATCGTGTGATTAAAATCGACAAAAAATAATAAATTCAAGATGGCGGCGGCCGCCATTTTGAATTCCGTTTATCGATCATAACTTAGTTGCTATTGTACGTACTTGCACAACATTTTATATGCGAGCTAAGTTTGACGTTCTACATGTCGTTATTCCATAAAATCGAACAAAAATGAAATTTAACATGACGACGGCCACCATTTTGTATTTTAGCACAAGGCATAACAAATCAGCTGCAGACTGAAAAAGGGTCATAAAATTTTGCAGGAATGTGGTTAGTTGCTACTGGTAATAAATCACATGACCAGAATCGAGAAAAGTACTTTAATTCAAGATGGCGGTGGTCACCATTTTAAATAAAGTTCATCACTTATAACTGCTTTTTCACTCATCTGCATAAAATTTGGTATGTAGACTAAATTTGCGGTCCCACATACAGGCTTGCCATTATATTAAACAAATAACAAGATCTAAGATGCTGGAGGTAGGATAGTAGTAGTAGTAGTTGTTGTTGTGTACAAAGTAACTGTTCAGTGACCTTTCAAACTTTAATAAAACCGCAAATATTATATATAAAAAACTGCAAGCAATTCATTTAATGTTGTATAAGCGCTGATGTAAAACGACAAAAATCAAAAAGTATAAGCACGAACATTATGCATTAGCTTGGACATTTATATCTGGCTAGTGAGAACCGATTAAATGTCTAAGCTAATACATTAGTTCGTGCTTATACTTTTTGATTTTTGCCGTTTTACATCAGCGTTTATACAACATTCGATAAATTGCTTGCAGTTTTCTTTATATATAATAAAGATAATATGATGTGACACGTGTGACGTTTTGAAAAACAGTAATATTGTCAGTCGTGTTTGATGCTATTTTAGTTAAATTACCGTCACTTGCTTCCGTCAATGTAAAACAATCTACAGAATAGAACAGCTTTAGGGTACATAGTGTTCACGCAGTCGATACAGTGCATGCTCTAAATTGCAATAATTTGCTTGTTCGCTTGTCGAATGAAGTTGAACATTAATCACATCATCGCATGACTGCGTCTTTCATGTAAGCTTACTAACGCAACTCTTGTAGACCTGTAACAGACTCCTAATTACAAACGTGAGTTAAAAAGCGGCCGTAGCTTATAATGTCAGTGACTGATATATTACAAGCTTATTGTCAAAACTACGTTGCTTTCGAGTACATAATAATATTTCGTGTTTTGTACATAAGCAAGCAAACTGCTTGACACGAGTGTATTTGATTACTTACTTGTATTTGTATCTTGTTATCTGTCCAATGCTATGCATAGCATTGGACAGAGTATAAAATCACCTGAGCGTCCGTGAGTCCGTGCGTCCCTTCCCCATTCTCCCTTACCTTTCCCTTTTCCTTCCTTTTTCCCTTCCACTTTCCGTTTTTCCTTTTCTTTCTCTCCCCTTTTTTTCTTTTTCTCTTCTTCCTTCTTTCTTTCCGTGCTCACGTCTGTGCGTCTAACATTTGAGGCCCCACATCTCCATAACCCTGCCAGATAAACGCATGGTCACTATGGACCACTCATAGGAAGTCGACCCCCGGGAGTCGAATGGTCACGTGACCGATGACGTCACGTGACCCAAAAAGGTCAAGGTCGTGACCCCCATTAGTTTTTAGGCGCCATATCTGCATAACGGTGCAAGATAGTGTTGACGATGGACCATTTATAGAAAGCGCTGGTGACGAATCGAATGGTCTCGTGACTGACAATGTTTATTGTTTAGTTAAACTAATAGAGAAGGATGAAAGGATCATTGCTGCTGTACAACTTGAAATTTTTCTGTTTGATTTTTTTTACCAGTCTAAACAGCTCACTGATTATATTTATACGGACATACTGTAAACTATCAAATGCATTGGACAGACTCCGTGTTCGTATGAACAGTATCTTGTTAAATGAAATTACGATGTTACAATTTCAGAGGTGCATTAAAAAGTTTTAATAAACGTTGTTCAAGTCCAAGTTTTTGCAAGACACAAAAACAACTAAAAGAACTTTTCTTGAACTGTCGACAGGAAAAGTTTTTCGAACTGACGTGAAGTATAAGCGTGACGGCATAACACGTTGATCGGTCGATTACCAGTTCTACCGTTGAGGTCAAAAAGTAAAAAGATTGTGTGTAGCTCTTTATGAAAAACCAATCGCAGTGCTACGAAGCGTCATCTGCCATATGGGATCACACAGCGTTACCTGCCACCCGACACAGGTGAACACTACCGCCATAACCACAGCCAGACAGGCCAGCATTCGATTTACCAACGCAAAAAAATACAAGCCTGAGTTGATCTTGGTGCTAGTTATATACCGATATGGTTTACCTGTCTGCAGACTGTCACCCATCCAAGTAGTAACTACTTGATAGCGACCCGACCGGCAGTCGAACGGTCGACCTCTCGATCGTAAGTCCGACACTCTGCCGTTACGCCACCGAAACACCTAAAGGTCATTCATTGTGCACAATGACTGGAAAAATAAATGACCAAGGTAGGCTGCAAGGTTGCGCTGAAAATCGTGTAGCCTAAATCGATCTCATAGGCCAATCGGCAGTGAACTAACAAAAGTCGGCCTCTGCCATGATTATTTGTATACTACAAGCTGATACACCGGTCCGCTGTCGACATGAAGTTCGGCCATTCGATTAGCTATGCGAGTACAACACTTGCGTATTTTGAATTTCCGTGAAAAGTACAGCTTCAGATTGACCAACAGCTTAAACCTTGGTTTAAGCGTTATGCTTAACCGATTACGGTAATTTGGGTCAAATTCAACTAGGCCTATTTATGTCTGTCGTCCGTTAAACTTTAGCTTTGTCTTCGTAACCTAAAAATTACCCGTTTGGCCTACAAATGCATGCAGAGAGAAAACTTGCACATCCATTTTGATTTTCCAACGTCTTTTTGTTTTTAAGTTAGGAGCTCGTGCATACGGGACGACGAACGGGCACTGCTGTTAGTGTCATAATGAATAATTTCCGCTGAGCGGCGCTAACCGTGCGTGCTCGAGATGCTGAAAACTTCGACTATAAAGCGGGGTTCCAATCTAACGCAATGCATACAGCGAACGCAAAGAAAGTACGCAACAAACGCTACGGCATTATTTCGTTGCGGCAGTTGCGTTGCATAGGCCCATATTGCTTGCGTTGCATTGGATGAAAACTCCACTTAAGAGAAAAAATAATCCCCCCACTTCTGCTACTTCCACTACTTCACTTCCATATGCTACGTTTGTCGATTTTGCATTCTCGTCAGCTGTCCCAGCAGATTCTGCACAGTTCAGAACAAAAACGATGATCAGTCTCGCAAATGCCTGATTCGAGCCTGCTACTGATGATGTTTGACTCTGTCATTTTCCAGACGATAATTGTTCAGACGTAAATGATTTTTCAACGTTTTAAACTAATGCTGAGTAGGCTATGCCTTAAGTTCTGCGATATATTTCGAGTCTGACGTCTGACGTCGTGCATATACAGGGTGCGGCAAAAAAGTGGACCCCTAAAGTTTTTCGCTGTTTTCTCAGCAACCTTTTCGAATTTTAATTCGAAATTTCACACGTTTATTTACTAAAACCTTCTACATTTAACCGTCAAGTAAAATTTGATTCTGTTGAAAAACGATGAAGTTACAGACTTTTTAACATGACCGCCTACCGATTTTTTAGCATTTAAAAATGTTCCGGCTACAACACCAATTTAATAACATCGTTGAAACAACACAGTTAAATAATGATCAGATGCCAGAATTCCATTGTCACTGCGAATGTTCGAAGTGTTCACCACCAGCTCAAGCTACAACACCAGCCTCCAGTCGCCTTATTTGAGAAATCTTTTACAGCTTTTCGATCGGTCGTTGTGGCAGGTTGCCCCAGATAACCTGACGCGCTTCCTTGAGTTCGACGCTTGTTTTGAGCTTTGTTTTAAGCTTGCAGTAAGCCTCCAACATTGCACCCCACACGTGATAGTCCATTGGGTTTATATTCGACGAATTTGGAGGCCATTGGTCTTTTGTGATGATATCTGGACAGCTGGCCCGCAGCCAGTTCTGTGTGCTGCACGGCGTTGCGTGCTGTGTGTGCTGACGCGCCATCCTACTGGAAGATGAATACGGTGGGCAGCCGGCGATTGCTTTAAAGGAAGGATAATTTAATAATAATTTATAAACGATATAAATTGCTGTTTATCAAAACGTCACTGTGACGTCATCGGCAGTAATGTCTAACTAGTTTTTAAAAATTAAATAGCATTTTTAGCATGAATATTTTTGAATGCCGAAAAATCGGTAGGCGGTCATGTTAAAAAGTCTACCTCTATAACTTCGTTGTTTTTCAACAGAATCACATTTTATTTGGCAGTTAGATGTAGAAGGTTTTACTAAATAAAGCTAAAAACTTTCATATTAAAATCTCCACCGGTTGCTGAGGAAACGGCAAAAAAATTTTAGGGGACCACTTTTTTTCTGCCGCACCCTGTATATAGACTGACTTCCTGATGAGTTCGCTTTGTTTTCAAAGGAAACGCGCGCGGCTTACTGCCGGATTTGCACGCGCTTACCGCGCGGAATTTGGCCGTCGGTGCTGCCAAATCCACGAAATATATCTTCTTTGAACTTGGCTTAAAACAAACTATTTATTACTGGAAGCAAAAAGTTGATATTACAATGAAATGTTGGCATTAGCACGGTACCATTATGAAGAAAACGGCGCGATCGTTTAACAGACGTACATATGTAGGCCCGAAGACAGCTGTTCCAAATCGGGGAAATTTTAATGCATTCTCTCACAGTTTCACAGACGAATGTATTATAGGTTTCAACACGGTCTTCAGTGTATTAAGCGAGTGTGACGAAGCATAACAGCCTATATACTGCACGCAGAACGTGCTAAACCGTACATACTTCATGGCCGTGATCGACGGTGTGTTTTGCTTGTGAACGGGTGCGAGTTTCGGTCGTCACATTTAAGTGGGGTAAGATTATGGGCAGTTATAACACTCCAAACATTGCAGTGGAAGACAGCCGACAAAAGTATATCATGAAATAATTGCCACTTGTATTAGGCTAATAGAATATTATTTACCGGCTTATATATTACTGTCGTAGACTAAGCTTTTATATCATTAGTAATGTAATTCATGGTCATAATAGTGAGTATAAAATTCGCACCAGAAATGGCGACTAATGAGCGCACACTATTAACGAAGCTTGTTACGGCGCGGCCGAGCAGGGAGCGGCCGCTCTGCAGACTTCACAATAAATAGGCTATATCGGGTGTTCCGTGTGACAGCGATGAGTGATGATTAACCATGAGCAGAAATAGCCTGTTTTTCCTTTCCTTTCTCCCTCCTCTTTCCACTTTTCTTTTACCCTTCTTCTTCCTTCCTCCTTTCTCTATTTCTTCCTTATTTTAAAAGTAAGACCCTAAATCTCAATCAGGGAGTCTGCGGAGAGCTGTAAGCTCCTCCAGCGGGGTCTGAAGCCGAAATCGAATTTGGTACAATTTAGTTTTAAATTATGAGATCTGGTGGTAACAGTTTTAATTATTTTTTCTGTAATATTTATTTTAACCCCAAAATTTGAGATTGGGGAAGAAGAAGCTGAGTCCCCTGCGCCCTTCCCCCCTCTCGCCATTGGCCACTCCAGTGGATCGATGATCCTCATCAATAACGCGTCAGCAAATCGAGGCAATTCTAAGTAGGCCTACTAGACTACTGCACTGCTGGAGTGGGTAAGCGAGTACGCAGTACGAGCTTATATCACTCCCGACAGTGCGGCTCTGCGGCATTGTATACTTAAACCAAGTTCAGATGGCATAAATTACAATTATGCTTTATAACGCACGACTGCAGCGAAAAGTTGGAAAAACAGTAGGCCCCGCATGCGACCTGAATGTGGTTTAACCTGTGCCCCATCAGTGAAAATAATTCCCGCAGTGTTTCAAAGATTCCACACTGAAAATGTTGTTTGTCGCTTTGTACAGTAGCGTAGTGATCTTGTTACTAATTAAGCTCTTGCTAAATCGCTACAAATACAAGAGTGCCAGTAGAAGCATTTTGAAAATTAGTCAATAATTGGCGAAGATATGGACAAAAGTAAAGTGACACGTTTTTATGGCCCACGGTGTAGAGTCTTTCAAACAGCCGACTGTGAAAATCTGGTGATCCTAGCTCGCACCGTTTTTGACTGATCCACCCGTCTAACGGACGAACGAACGGACGGACAGACAGGATTGCGATGGCTAAGACGAGATACAGCAGGAGCTGCTGTTGCGCGTAAAAACTCTCTGACAGTTAGCCCTCAACCTACTACTGTAGCCCTTTAGTTATTTCTGTAGGCTAAGCGTAACGTCTGTCGTTAATAATAATAAATCTGATATTTTGCATTCGGTTATAACGACTCGTTATAACCGAATGCAAAATATCAGATTTGATACGCTACGAGTGGTATGTAGGATCCTGTACACATTTTTACTTTACATTTTGTATATAGATCATATTACTACTTTAATTTAATTTGTCCCACTACTGCCTCACCAGTAGGATTTTCTTTAAATGCCCTAACGTTGGCGTTGTATGAATTGAAAGAACGCAGCAGCGGCGTCGTGCGTTAAAAAGTAGGCTGGGTATAAAGTTGCAATTTTCCGACAAAGAAAATTATAACAGCTCAAAATTTTAACTGTGTTACAAAATTTCCACAAAGTGAAAAATTTCATCTCAAATTTCGCATTATGGACAAAAAAATTACCACCATGAAGACGATTTGCCGACAATTTCGAACAGCCCAAAATTTGAGGGAAAAAGAGGGAGAAAGGGCCACGACGCCACAGTAACGTAGCATCAACAAACACATGTCTTGTCTATTTTCTAACATTCTCCCGTGCAGTCGAAGTGTTTGTCACTCCAAATGACTGCATGAAAACAGCTCAGTGCTGCATAGGAATTATGTGATTTGTGAACAAGCTTACCGAATTTTACGAAGTTTCTGTCTCGTCGAACCCAAAGATTCGGTTTAACTTCTACGTAATCTTACACTCCCCGAAGTAAACTCGACTAAACTTAGATCCCCTATAAGCTGACATCTCTACTGCTGGCTCTGATGCTGCTGCTGCTGCTTGGTGCGACGTTCGTGCATGAGCGGCGCTAGAAATCTGAAGCTTGAGGACGGGGCAATAATTTTTACGCGCAAAAGCAGCTACTGCTTTCAGCGCGTCTTAACCTTCGCGATTCTGTCTCTCTGTCTGTCTGTCTGTCCGTCTGTCACACGGGTGAATCAGTCAAAAACGGTGCAAGCTAGGATTACCAAATCTTCACCATCGGGTGCCTGGAAGACTCTAGCTTCAGGAATTATAAAGCTTTTCCATAAATTCGAAAGGGGTCAC